>Ga0207933_1000516_pt1 | contig 36904 bp, 23 predicted proteins | sample NGESurdeep092012_4_FD_184488 | JGI IMG/M metagenome (GOLD analysis project Ga0207933, IMG submission 184488) | Arctic peat soil microbial communities from Barrow, Alaska - NGEE Surface sample F53-3 deep-092012 (SPAdes) | ecosystem: Environmental > Terrestrial > Soil > Wetlands > Peat ... | reverse complement strand
ACTTTTTTGTAAATTCTATTAAACTCATTCCTGTAAACATGGCTAATAATTTTAGCTCAAATATACTAATATTATTAGCTTAAAACAAATACTATTCAATTCATCACGACCTATCTGCTTTATTCTATAATTTTTTATCATTTGATTCGTTTATACATGATTGTTATTTATTGAATTTTTTTATTTTGCAGTAAACAAACAAATAATACTGATTTCCATTTACAACTCTCTATTCGCCAGGTCATTCACTCCTCAAACTCTCAACCGGATTGGCCACTGCTGCTTTAATCGCCTGGAAACTTACTGTTATTAAAGTAATCATTATTGCCCCAATTCCTGCTGCTGCAAATATCCACCACGATATTGCCGTCCGGTATTCATAACTCTGCAACCAATGATGCATAAAATAATAAGCGGTAGGTATTGCGATAAGAAGAGAAATAAAAACCAGCATTACAAAGTCCTTTGATAACAAGCGGCAAACGCTCAACACGGATGCGCCTAAAACTTTTCTTACTCCAACTTCTTTCCTGCGTTGTTCAGCCATAAACATTGCCATGCCGAAGAGGCCAAGACAACTTATAAAGACAGCTAAGGTTGCAAAACAGCTTGCGAGGCTTCCAATGTGCTGTTCATTCCTAAATTTATTTTGATATTCTTCATCAACAAATTTGTAGCTAAAAGGTTGACTTGCGTCGTATTTTTTAAACACATTACCTATGGAAGCCAAAGCCTTTTCTGTATTTACTTTTGGATTGATTTTTATAACTGCGAAATTATCATGTGATCGGGCCATGCAAAAAAGCGAAGGCTTCACAGGTTCGTATGGCGATTCCATGATTACGTCTTCAATTACGCCAATTATCGTGTAAGGATTTCCGCTCCATGTAATTATTTGTCCGACCGGATTTTTTAAACCCATAAATTTTACCGCTGCTTCATTTATGATGAATGCGGATGAATCAGAAGCAAATTTGCTGGAAAAATCGCGGCCGTCTTTGAATTGCCATCCAACTGTGTTTCCATAATCTGCCGATATTCCGGTGTTTGGAAAGTCAACAGTAAGGTTGGGGTCTTTTCCTTTCCAGTCCAGGTCGTTATCCGTACCCCAAACATCAGAAATGTTTCCTTCTGAAAGGGCCATATTTTCTATAACTCTTTTTTTAATTAGTTCATCCTTAACCGCATCAAAATGTTTCGGAATATTATCACTGAACATTGATGCGATGATTAATCCGTTAGTATCATAGCCGATGGGCCTGTTTCTTCCAAATTGTATTTGCCTGAAAACAATAACTGTACAAATGATCAGTGTAATAGATGCCGTGAATTGAAGCACGATGAGGCCTTTCCTGGACAACGATGCTAAATAGCCGGACTTAAACGTTCCCTTTAAAACTTTAACTGGTTTAAAGGAAGACATATAAAACGCAGGGTAGCTTCCGGCAATTAATCCTGTAAAAACAATAAAGGTTATGTTGAAAAGCCAGAACGAAAGATTACTCCACGGGATATAAATTTTTTTACCTGCCAGTTGATTAAAATAAGGAAGAGCGATTTGCGCCAAAAGCAATGATAAAGCAAAGGCTACAATTACAGTAAGAAATGATTCAGTAAAAAATTGCCTGATCAACTGGCTGCGTAAAGAGCCGATGGTTTTACGAATACCTACTTCTTTTGCACGTTTTTGAGAATGTGCAGTACTAAGATTCATAAAATTGATACACGCAAGAAGCAATACAAAAAATCCGATGATGCCAAACATCCATACATACTGCATTTTGCCTCCTGTATTAAATCCATTTTTATATTCTGAATATAAATGCCATTTGCTCATTGGCTCAAGAAATAATTCGGGTTTGTATCTTCTCTCGTTTGCATCAACTTTATTCAGCTTTATATTTTTAATCATTTCGGAAACCTGCTTCATATCCGCATTGTCAGCAACCTGTACATATTCCTGTATGGGATTTTTATTCCAATCGCCAGTGATTCTTTGCAGCCATTCTTCATTGTCAAGATATAATTTAAAAGGCGCAATAAATGCAAGGCTGGCAAAGGTGGAATTAACAGGCATGTCTTTATACACACCTGTTACCTTTACTTCCAACTTATTGTCAATTTGCATCACCTTATCCATTGGATTTTCATTGCCAAAAAGAGTACTGGCCAACGTTTCAGAAATCAAAATAGAATGAGGATCTATTAAACCGGCTCTAGTTCCTTTCAGCATTTTCAGTGTAAGCATATCAGGTGCATGGGGCTCAAAGAAAACGCCATGTTCTACAAACCTCTTATCACCAAATGAAAGGTTGTGATCCATTCTATATGAAGACATTACTATGTACTTAAAATAATTTTTATATTGGTTACGTAATTCGCTAGCTAACGGAATAGGGACAGCTTTACCAGTTTGCGTATAACCGTTTACGGTAGTATTTTGTCTTATTTTGGCAATGAGTTCATAATTATCAAATTGTTTATCAAAAGATATTTCACTGAAAATCCATAGCCCTATGAGTAAAGCTACGGCCATGCCCACTGCCAGGCCGCCTATGTTAATAGAAGAATTAACTTTATTTCTGCTAAGATTTCGAAAGGCAATTTTGATATAACTTCTAAACATCTTTAAATTATTTTTGTGGCTTCTTATTTTTCATTTTTATTTTACAAGATATTATTCACTCCTCAAACTCTCCACAGGATTCGCTATTGCTGCTTTTATCGCCTGGAAACTTACCGATATCAATGCAATCACAACTGCCATAACTCCCGCAACTAAAAATACCCACCAACTGATATGAATCCGATAAGCAAAACTTTGCAACCATTTATTCATAGCCCATCTTGCCACAGGCGCAGCGATTATAAATGATATAAATACCAGTTTCAAAAAATCTTGCGATATCATAACAATAATGTTGCTTACTGAAGCACCGACAACTTTTCTGATTCCTATCTCTTTTGTTCTTTGTAAAGTTACCAGTGAAGCTAGTCCGAGTAATCCGAGGCAACTAATGATAATAGCAACTAAACCGGCAAGAGAAATAATTTTTCGTTGCAAATCTTCTTTCTGATATAATTGTGCAATCTGGTCATCAAGAAACTGGTATTCGAAAACTTCAGCAGGATAAGTTTCTTCCCAATCCCGATGAATTTTTTGCAACGATGCCTCCAGATTTTTTCCTTTTAATTTGACGGCCACCATACTAAACTGATCCGGGATATTCGCAATAACAACGGGTTCAATTGGCACCTCTAGCGATTTGGTATTGAAATCTTTTACAACGCCTTCAATCGTTCCTTTTCGATCTCCGAATTGTCCCACTACTAATAATTTTCCAATAGCTTGTTCCGGACTTTTTAACCCTAATTTACTGACCATGGTTTCATTAACCAGGTATTCAGGCGATCCTTTGGATTCTATAAAATTTCGTCCGGCAATGATTTTAAGTTCGAAGGTTTTAACATAAGAAGTATCTCCAATTGCAGAACGTGCAGGCCACGATTCCCAATCGGGCCTGTCATCAAATTTGACAGAGCCACCGTTGTCGTTGTCAGAAGAGGGTGATTTAAAACAAAATGTAAATGCTGAAGCCTGTGGGATTTCTTTTAATTTTTCCATCATCAATTCTCTGTGGGATGTGGAAGAATCAGGTAACGGAATCATTACAACAGCATTCCGGTCAAAACCCATATCTGTGTTTTTCAAAAAGCGTACCTGCAAAACCATAACAATGGCACAAATAATAAGTATGTAACCTACACCGTTCTGAACAATGACCAGCGTTTTCCTTAGTACTCCTGCTGAGCACAAAAGATGGATAAATGCCGGAGAGGAAAGTCAGAAAAAAAAGTAAAATCGCCAGGAAAATAATGATGCTTTTATAGGAAAGTAAATGAACAGGATCGTGTGAGAATAAAAACTGGTTGGCGGAAGGAAAAATTAGTATCACCATCACAACAGAAAGTATTACCGCCATGCTTACCATAATGAATGTTTCAATCATAAACTGATTAAAGAGTTGCCAGGTAGTTCCTCCTAAAACTTTTCTCGTTCCGATTTCAGCCATTCGTTTTGATTGCTGTGCGATGGATATATTGATATAATTAAAAGCGGCTATCATTAATATCAGCACACCAATTATCATTAGCGTTATAAGCAACGACTTTTGCATCTCCCCTCCGTAATCCGTATTAAAATGAACATCACTTAAAGGTTGGAGCCAGAAATGATAATATTTGGAATTGTCGCCCAGGTTTGATTTGGCAATTGTATTTATGGTCGCTTCCGTTTCGGACTTATTTTTTATGTTGTTTAAAGTAATGTATACGGAGGTTGTGCTGTTCATCCAACCCCAGTCAGAAAAAAACCCATCAAAGGTGCCGGGAGAGAGATTTTTTAAGGATGAAAGAGAAACGAAGATGTCTGATTTCAGATCAGTATTATAAGGTTTATCGCTCAGTAATCCGACAATGGTAACAGGTTGCTTGTTTTCAAAAACAATTATTTTTCCAATTGGATTAGAATTGCCGAAATATTTTTCAGCTTGTTTTTGAGTAATGACTGCTGTGTTGGGTAAATTTAACTGACCGGGATTCCCGGCGATCCATTTATAATCAAACATTTTAAACCAGTCGGGTGAAACCAAAGCCACGCTTTTATCTTCTTTGAAACGCCTTTCTGCGTTTGATGAATCATTTACTGTGATGGTATAAGTGTAATTACTTAAAATTACAGCAGCATCTGAGACGTTTGCCAAACCAGATGAAAGTTCACGAAACATGGCTATCGAAGCACCTTTTTCATGAAGTGTTTTTCCGAAATACAATTCATTTAAAACCCTGTAAGTCCTTGAAGCATTTTTATGATAACGGTCGAAACTTAAATTGTAGCTTATAAATAAATACAACAATAAAGAACATGCAATACCAAGCGATAATCCAAAAATATTTATAGTGGAATACAATTTCCTTTTGAGAAGATTCCGCCACGCGATTTTGAAATAATTTTTTATCATAAATTTATTTTTGTTTACCATGAATTTATTTTTGGTGGTTATTTTTATTTCTGGTTTATAGTAAACAAACAAATATTTCATATTCCTATTCACAACTCACCCCGCCCGTTACCGTTCGGGTAGGCATTCACCTATTCACTCCTCAAACTTTCCACAGGATTCGCTATCGCTGCTTTTATTGCTTGAAAGCTAATGGTGAGCAACGCAATAAAAATTGCGATGAATCCTGCGATGGCAAATACCCACCAGTTAATATGAATTCTATAGGCAAAATCCACCAGCCATTTGTTCATTAGCCACCATGCAACAGGCGATGCGATGAAGATTGAAATAATAATGAGCCTTAAAAAATCAATAGAAAATAAACGGACAATAGAATTAACTGAAGCGCCCAGTACTTTCCTGATGCCTATTTCTTTTACGCGTTGTGCAGTAGCCTGCACGATAAGTCCAAAAATTCCCAACGCTGCAAGGAACATGCTGAGGCTGCTAAAGAAAGTAAACAGTTGTTGTAATTTACTTTCGGTTCTGTATTGATTAGTAACCATCTCATCTACCCAATTTATGTCCAATAATTTATTGGGGTAAAATTGCCTCCATAGTTTACTCAAAGAAGCAGTTACCTGCTTTTCTGAACCGGGTTTTATTCTTACCAACATCCCTCCATAGTTGGGTGATGCATCAGCAATAATGATCGTAGGTGTCATGGCGGTTTTCAACGATTCACTATTGAAGTCTTCTACAATTCCTACAGGTGTGGTCAGGGCATTTTTCACAGGCTCATTCAACGCGTTTACATGCAGAACTTTTGCGGTGTAACCTGAAATAAGTGAGGATTGCTTAGCCGCAGTTTGCTGGTATTTTGCAGAGTCCATTCTCATCATGGAATCCTGGCTTTCCGCATCGTAAGAAAAATTTTTGCTGAGAAGACGCCCTGATTTCAAATGCAGCCCCAAAGTTTTTGCGAAGTCAACATCACCGTTAATAAAATTTACGTTTATCTTATTCCCCGGACGATTGGGATCGTCAATTTCTTTTGACATTGTGCCGGCGCCTGCGGTAGGTAACCATCCCGTAATACTCGCACTTACAATGCCGGGTTGATTCAGTAATTCATTTTTAAAAGATTCACCCTTTCCATCCCATGAAATATTTCCAATACTCAATAGATTATTTTTATTAAAACCGATGTCTTTATTTTTCATAAAAAATACCTGCTGCTGTACAATAATTAAAGACACTAATACAATTATAGAAAGCGAAAATTGCAAAACCACTAAACTTTTTCTAATAAAATTTTGCCCTGAAAAGTTTCCGGTATATAATTTCCCTTTTAATGTAGCAGCAGGTTTGAAACCTGACATGATCCATGCAGGATAAATGCCCGTTAGCAGGCTTATCAAAAAAATAATGCTGTATGCGATAAAGAGTAAATAATATTTGGAAATGAAAGTTTGAGCTAAGTTGTGGCCTAAATAATTCTCAGCCGGATGTAATGAGAGTTGATAAATTATTGTTGCGAAAATTGTTGCGAAAAGGAAAAATAAAACAGACTCTGTTAAGAATTGAAAGATAAGTTGCCGGCGTCCTGCGCCTAAAATTTTTCTTACTCCTGTTTCGCGCAAACGCTGTATAGCCCTTGCTGTGGTTAGATTAATAAAATTGACACAAACAATTATTAATAATAGTAATGCAACTCCTGAAAGAATATAAATATTTTTAAAATCACCTTTTACCTCCTGTCCTTTTGCAAAATCAGAATGTAAATAAATATCCTTCATCGGCTGAAACTCGAACTGGTAAGGGTTTTTAACTGCTACAAACCCCGCATACCATTTGTTTAATTTGCTTGTAAATATTTTGATGTTGGTTCCAGGCTTCATCAAAACATAGCTTTGCATAAAAGAACCGTACTGCTTTTTATTCAGTTCTTCTACAAATGGTTTTTCTACCATGATTACATCGCTTCGCAATACCGAATTGGAAGGAATATCTTTTATAACGCCAGTGATTAAATAGGGTTTTGGTTTTTCTGAGTAAGTAGGCACATCGTAAATTGTTTTTCCAACCGGATCTTCATTAGGAAAAAATTTGTTCCGAAAGCTTTTCGAAATAACAATATTGCCCGTACCTGCAACAAATTTTGTCGGATTTCCGGCAAGCACTTTTATATCAAGCATTTTCCAGAAAGAAGTGTCAGCCGACAAAACGCTTGTTTCCACTCCATTCGGATTTTTATCATCTATTTTTAATCTCCCTTTATAGGTAATCATTTTAGCTACCGCATCCACTTCTGGATAATCATTTTTTAAAACGCCATTCAATCCTACAAACGATGATGCGAAGCGATCATACATGCCTTCACCCATTTTATTTACGGAAATAATCCTGTAAATATCATTGCCTTTCGTCCATTGTCTGTCATAAGACAGATCGTCTATAACTACCGTGGCTACTACCATACAGGCGGCAAGCCCAATGGTTAAGCCAAGAATGTTTATGAAGGAATAAATCCTGTTTTTAGTAATGGTGCGGAACGCTGTTTTTAAATAATTTTTTATCATTGTCGGAACTATGATTTTTATGATTAAATGATTTTTTGGTTTTCTCTCTGAATCATGTTAATCTTATAAATCAGATTAATCATGGGGCAGACGTTTTATTATTCACTTCTCAAACTCTCGACCGGATTTGCTTTTGCCGCTTTTATGGTTTGCATGCTTAATGTGATCAGCGCAATCAACAACATTGAAAATCCACTTATGGCAAATATCCACCAGCTCATATTGGTCTTGTACGCATAATTCTGCAACCATTTATATGTAGCCCACCATGCAATTGGCGCTGCAATAACAAAAGCGAGAAGCACTAAAAGCATGAAATCTGATGATAAAGAAGAGGTGATTTGCATGACAGATGCACCCAGCACTTTTCTTACACCAATTTCTTTTTTACGGCTATTGGTTGTAAAAATTACCAATCCCAATAACCCCAAACAACTGATAAGAATAGCAAGTCCTGTTGACCATTTTAAAAGGCTAGCTGTTCTTTGTTCACTTTGATAAAGACTGGCAATTTTTTCATCCACAAATTGATAACTAAAATCAGCATCAGGATAAACTTGTTTGAAATCTTTTTGAATTTTACTGATCGCATTCTTCCATTCAAAACCTCCGGCTGTATTCGGTTGCAGGCGAATATGAAAAGTGGAACCATTGCTTCCTGCAAATACCAATGGTTCTATCGGGCCACGGGTGGACATTTCATGGAAATCCTGCATTACCCCAACGATTGGCATATTTCTTCCATTAAAAATTAATTGTTTTCCAAGTGCATCTTCCGGTTTTTGAAATCCTAAGAGTTTTGCATAAGTATTGTTAACGATAAATTCTTTCATAGTGTCGCTTCGTTCAACATTTCTACCGGCCAGTAATTTTAACTGGTAAACTTTTAGGTAATTAGGATCGCCCCAGCGGATATGTATATTGGCTTTTAAATCTTTTTTTTCTGCGTAAGATATATTCGTGAAAGACATCCCTTTATCTGCCGGGGAGAGGAAACCTCTGCTTGTTATGGCAACTTCAGGAATGGCATTAATGTCATTAAGCAATTTTTGACTGTTTGTTGCGATTGTATCACGTGGTGTATCAAAAGTGATGATGCCATCTTTCCTAAAACCAAGATCCGAATTGATGGAATAATTAATTTGCTTGCTTACCATTAAAGTGGCAATTACAAAAAATTGCGCGATCACAAACTGCGAAACCGTAAGCGTTTTTCGCACCCATGCATTGCGCGTTTGTGAAGAATTTGAAACCGACTGATTTTTTAAAACCAATACCGGCTTCATTCCTGAAAGAATCATGGCAGGATATAAGCCGGAAAGAAAACTAACGCTTACGGTGAGCAATACCAAAAAGATAATCATTGAGGGTTGACGGATTAAATCGAAATGCAATCCTTCAGGAATAAAATCAGCAAACATTTTTAATAAAAGCGGGGCGATGATTATTGAAATGATGGTGGCAATAAAAGTAATAAAAAGTGTTTCAGTTAGAAATTGAAATACAAGACTTTTCCTTGAACCTCCCATCGTTTTTCTAATACCTATTTCCTTTGCCCGTTGAGACCCCAGCGCGGTTGTGAGATTAATAAAATTAATACAACCTAATAGCAACAGAAATGCCGCGATTGCCAGAAGTCCGTATAGTGTTGATTTATCTGCGATTCTTCCGGCAGCAGTAGCATACCGATAGTTAAAATGAATATCGTTCAACGGCTGCAAATGAAACGACATGGTGTTAGCTGCATCCTTGTTGGCATCTTTATCATATTTATTTAAAAGATTTTTTAATTGAGCTTCTGTTCTTTCATGCGAAGTGTTTTTTGAAAGCCTGATATACAATTGCGAATTGTACATCCAGTCGTTCCAAACATCCATCATAAAATCATTTTGAAGATTGGTCTTTGAAATGGTGGTGTAGGAAATAAATTCGGCCGCATTGAAAACAGTTTGTTCGCCCAGATCTTTTACTACTCCTGAAACGGTTGCAGTAAGATTATCATTATAACTGATCTGTTTGCCAATAATATTTTGTGGTGAAATATTGGGAAAGTATTGCTGAGCGCGGCTTTGCGTAAGCACTACGGAGAAAGGATTTTCCATCGCCTGTTTTTGCGAGCCTGCAATCCATTTATAATTCAGTAGCTGAAAATATTGCGGGTTGGTAAAAATAATGTGGTCTTGTTTTTTAAAAACCGTTGTAGCAGTTTCACTTTTGTTTGGCATGTTCACTTTCACAGTGGCCTCTCCCTGGAACTGCATGACGGGGACGGTGAGTTCTACGCCGGTGACTTCATTTTGAACCGCATTACTCAAAGGCGACTGTACTGCCGCACTATGACCATCCATGCCATTAAATTTCGCATCAATTACGACACGATAGATCTGGTTTTGATCTTTTTCAAACTTATCAAAGTTGAATTCGTAGTGGACAATTAAAAATATGACCAATGCTGCGCTGATGCCAATGGATAACCCCAAAACATTGATAATTGAGAAAGTCTTACTGCGAATAATATTTCGCCAGGCGGTTTTGAAATAGTTTTTAAACATGATTTTTATTTTTAAATTTTAATTTTCATTTAACCATAGATGCTAGTAAACCAACAAATATTCAATATTTCTCTTTTCCTCACTGGCATATCAGCTAATCACCACATTAGCTCATTAATTCTATTCACTTCTCAGGCTCTCCACAGGGTTTGCCGTTGCCGCTTTATACATCCTTAAAAGCAGAATAAGCAATGCCAGCAATAGCATAATTAATCCCCCTATTATAAATAGCCACACACTTAGTTCGATTTTAAAAGCAAAATTTTGCAGCCATTTATTTGCGGCGATCCACACTATAGGAACCGCAATAATAAATGCAAGAATCACTAATTTCAAAAAGTCTTTGGCTAATAAGGATATGATTTGTGCAACGCTCGCGCCTACTACTTTTCTGATTCCTATCTCTTTAGTTCGTTGATTGGTAGTGTATATCACCAACCCTAATAAACCTAAGCGACTGATCACTATCGCCAGGCCAGTAGCCCATTTCAATAAGGTGGAAATATTTTGTTCGGCGGTGTAATACTTGGCAATACTTTCATCAAGGAAATGTATTTCCAATTGGGTGTTGGGATATATTTCTTTAAAATCTTTTCCAATTTTTGTTATGGCACTTTTCCAAACAGTACCTTCTGTATTTTCAGGTTGTAGTGCGACATTAAAAGTTAGTTCCATTCTGTGATCGTTAAAAAGAACTAACGGCATTATTTCGTCATGCAACGATCCCTGGATGAAATTGCCAACGACCCCAACGATTGGAATTTTACCATGAGACATATCCGTTTCAACATATTTTCCAATAGCCTCCTGCGGGTTTTTGAAACCGAGCATTTGAGAACACTTTTCATTGATGAGAAGGCTACTAAGGGTGTCACTGTATACTAGGTTTGCTCCAGCCAGTAGCTTTATTTTGTACAGTTTAATATAATTGGTATCCACCGGCTTCATATCCACCTTGGTATCTATCTCCTGTTTCCTGTTGGTATATTTTAGACTGAGTTTCAGCCAGCCGGAAGTTGATGGAGGGAAACCTGCCAGGCTCACATTGGCAATTTCAGGGATGGCCCTAAATTTTTGTAACAAAACCTGTCGCTTTGCAGTAGTGGTATCTCTAAAATTAGTTCCAAAATAAATAATGGCAGTTTTTTTAAAACCCATGTCTTTATTGAGTTCTAAGTGGATTTGTTTTCCTACGATGATAGTAGCGATAATAAAAACCTGTGCAATTACAAATTGAGAGACAGTGAGTGTTTTCCTGAAAAATAATCTTCTTGTATTTCCTGAACCAGCGGCAGATTGATTTTTCAAAACAGTAATAGGCTTATAAGAAGAAAGTATTAATGCCGGATATATTCCTGAAAACAGGCTGACCAAAACAGTAGTAATTAATAAAAATAAAATCACTTCCGGTTGCTGAATATTAAAATGAAGTCCTTCGGGAATAAAACCTGAAAATGCTTTTAATAATAAAGGAGCAAAAATGATAGAAATAAAAGTGGCTATCAGTGTCAGGATAAATGTTTCGCTCAAAAACTGGAATATCAATTGTTTCCTCGAGCCTCCCAATGTTTTGCGTATTCCAATTTCTTTGGCTCTTTGAGAAGATTGTGCAGTGGTCAGATTAATAAAATTAATACAAGCCAACAGCAACAAAATTCCTGCGACAGCCATCAGCCCATATAACGCAGGCATATACGCTTTTCTCTTAACAAGATCGTCATCGCTCAAACTTCCAAAATGTAGATTTGACAGCGGTTCCAAATTAAAATTTAAATTAGAACGACGATTAGAAGGGGGGTGAGCATGCAACTTAAAAATCTCTGCGATTTGGTTCGTAATTTGTTTCGGATTGGTATTTTTTGAAAGTTTTATAAACAGGGTTGAACCAAAACTTCTCCAGTCATCCAAATGATTTCTTGTTAATGTCTTTTTAGTAGATAGTGAAACAAAGGTTTGGAAATCAAAATCCGTATTAGATTTCAAATTTTCCACAATTCCACTTACGGTTGTACGCACTGTATCATCGAATGTGATTTCTTTTCCTACCACATCATCTAAAGAAAGATTCGGGAAAAATCGCCGGGCGCTTTGTTCCGTTAATACAGTTTGGTAGGGTTCGGTTAATGAAGATTCCGGCGAACCCGCTAACCATTTATAATTAATTAGATTAAAATATTCTGCATCCGCAAAGACAATGTTTGGCTCGTTCAAAAAAACTAAAGGTCTTACACCACCAGGTTTCGCAATGCTCACAGGTACTTCAAAATCCCAACGCAGCAAAGACGTTGCCCCCTCCAATCCTGTCACTTCATTTCGCAGAGCATCACCTAACGGAAAAGGTACCCGTGCATCATCCTTAGTAACCACCCGATAAATACGATCACCTCCTTTTTCAAATTTATCAAAACTAAAATCATATTGAACAATCAAAAAAATCACCAGCGAAGAACTGATGCCGATGGCGAGCCCAAAAATATTGATGGCTGAAAAGAGCTTGTTGCTCCTTAGATTTCTAAACGCGGTCTTGAAATAATTCTTTATCATTTGAATTTATTTTCGTTTAAACATAACCGATAGTAAACAGACAAATATTGAAGTTTTCTATTCGCAACTCACCATCCACCTATTCACTTCTCAAACTCTCGACGGGGTTTGCAACCGCTGCTTTTATCGCCTGGAAGCTTACGGTTATCAGTGCAATCAAAATGGCAATCACTCCGGCTAAAACAAAAATCCACCACTGTATATTTATTCGATAGGCAAAACCCCGGAGCCATTTATTCATAGTCCACCATGCAACAGGGAATGCGATAAGAGAAGCAATAATTACCAACTTTAAAAAATCACGGGCTATCATTTGTACGATACCGGCCACGTTTGCACCCAGCACTTTTCGTATGCCGATTTCTTTTGTTCGTTGCTGTGCGGCATAAGTTACCAGGCCAAATAAACCCAGGCAGGCGATAAGAATGGCAAGCAAAGCAAAAGTGATAAAAATCTGTCCTGTACGCTGCTCTGTAGTATATAATTTATTAAAATCTTCATCCATGAAAGTATAATCAAAAGGTTTTGATGGCGCCATGGTTTTCCATTTATTCTTTATTTGTCCAATGATATTTGGAATGTCCTTTGAGTTGATACGTACAGAGATGCTTCCGTTGCTTTTACCAAGGAAAAGCGCGAGTGGCGTAACTACATCACGCAACGAGCTGAAGTTGAAATTTTTTATTACACCGATGATGTGGTAGTCAAGATTGGTTTTTGAATTCATATTTATCGGGGTATAGATTTTTTTATTCTGCAGGTCTTTTGTGGCAAGAAATTTTGCAGCAGCTTCATTTATAATGATACCGGTTGAGTCTGTAGCAAATTGAGGAGAGAAGTTTCTTCCCTGTAATATTTTCAAGTCGAGCGTCGGAATATAATTTTCATCAACTGTCCAGGCCTGCAAGTTGATTCCTGTGCTTGGGTAAAGGGCGGGCGATGTAAAAAAGGTGCTGCTATTCCTGTAGTAATTCACCGGAAGAAAACCTGTCATTGTAGCGTCTTTAACCCCACTTATTTGCAGCAGCTCATTTCTAAAAGTTGTTGCCTGGTCCTTTAATGCATCCGTATGGTTGATGGTGATAACCTGGTTACGGTTAAACCCAACATCTTTATTATGAATATAATTTAGCTGGTTATAGATAACTACCGTTCCGAAAATGAGAATGATTGAAATTGCGAATTGAAAAACTACCAATGCATTACGCAGCCATGATCTTTTAAAACCGCTGGCCAGTTTGCCTTTCAACACATCTACCGGCTGGAATGACGATAAGAAAAATGCAGGGTAGCTTCCTGCAAGTAATCCTACGACAATCATCAGTGCAATAAGCGAGAGCCACATTTTTGGCTGAAACAACGTAGAAGCAAGAATCTCTTTTCCGGAAAGTTCGTTAAAATAGGGGAGTAGCAACCAGGCAATAATAAGCGCAAAAACAACTGCAATGAAGCTTATTAAAAGCGATTCAATTAAAAACTGTTCGATAAGATTTCTTTTCAATGACCCCAATACTTTTCTTACGCCAACTTCCTTTGCACGGTTTGAGGAACGTGCTGTTGATAGATTCATGAAGTTGACACACGCAATCAGCAAGATCATCAGGGCTATTGCGGAAAAAATATATACATATTCGGCATTGCCATTTCCTTCGAGTTCTGCAGTTCTGTTTGAATGAAGGTGAATAGCCGTTAAGGGCGTAAGCGTTGCCTTAATATATCCTCCTCCCTTTTCGAATTCATCAAGGCTTTGATTGACCATGCTTTTTAGTTGTGGGCCAATATGCCTATCCATGAATGGATTCAGCTGTGCCTCCACTTGTTTTACGTCTGCATGTTTCTTTAAAAGGATATAAGTAGTATAGTTTTCGGCAAGCCCGTTATCCTCGTTGCTGCCACGGTTTTCCATCATAGGCACAAAAAAATCGAAATGGAAATGTGATTGTTTTGGAATGTCTTTGATTACTGCAGTGATCTTATAATTTCCAGTATCGTTAATCAACATTTCTTTGCCAATAATATCGGTGCTATTAAAATATTTTTTGGCAATTGATTCTGTAATCACTAAAGAATGGTATTCTTTCAACGCCGTTTTAGGATTTCCCGCAATAACAGGTAAAGTAAATACATCAAACAAACTTGAGTCTGCATAAGCAACCCTTCCTTCCGGGATGTCTTCATTTCCTTTTTTTACAAGAAAGCTTCCATACCAGCTGAGGCGTGTATAATTTTCAACCTGCGGCATTTCGCTCACCATTGCCGAACCCATTAAAGCAGGGACCTGCGCAAGATCCAGGTAATTGCCATTAAATTTTATTTCATTATTTACCCGGTAAATTCTGTCCGCTTTGAGATTATACCTGTCGTAGCTCAATTCATCCATCACATATAATAAGATCATCAGGCAGGTAGCGATACCCACTGCTAGCCCGGCAATGTTGATTGATGTGTAAAACTTACTTTTGGGAAGGCTTCTAAATGCGCTTTTGAGATAATTTTTGAACATGGTTTATTTCGTTTAATCGTACCTGTTATATAATTTATTTTTTATAGTAAACCGACAAATATTTCGTATTCCTATTCTCCACTGTCCACTCACCATTCACCTACTCACTTCTCAAACTCTCCACGGGGTTTGCCACCGCTGCTTTTATCGCCTGGAAGCTAACTGTAAGCAAAGCAATTAATAAAGCCAGTAATCCTGCAACTAAAAATATCATCCAATCAATTTTTATTCTATAGGCATAAGCTTGTAACCAGTTATTCATCATCCACCATGCAAGAGGAAAAGCGATGAGACAAGAGATGGCAACCAACTTTAAAAAATCTTTTGAAAGCAAGCCTGCAAGGCCTTTCGCTGATGCGCCCAACACTTTTCTGATGCCGATTTCTTTGGTTCTTCTTTCTGCTGTATATGCTACCAAACCAAATAAACCAAGGCATGAGATAAAGATTGCAAGAATGGCAAAAATCATCGCTAACTTTCCAATTAATGTTTCGGCAGAAAATTGCTTCGCAAAACTTGCATCTACAAATTTGTATTCAAAAGGATAGCCCGGATTGTCTTTTTTAATTACATTTTCTATTTTGGATAATGCATCTTTCATAGGTACGGATGACTTGATACGAATGGATAAAATATTGACATTTGAAGTGTCAGCAAATAATATTAACGGAGCACCCGGTGCATACATATCATTGTAAACAAAATCATTCATAACTCCGATGATAGTAAATTTTCTTGGACCGCCTTGTTTAAGCACGCTTCCAATTACTTCTTTTTGATTAATTATTTTTGCAAGGGTTTCGTTGATGATTACATTTGTGCTGTCTGATTTTATATCCGGATAAAAATTTCTTCCTTCTTTTAGTTTCAGTCCCATGGTTGAAATATATTCAGGACTTGCCGCTTCTCCTGTGATTAAAATTTGTTTGGAAGGATCTTTTCCCGGCCATTGCCAACTGCCCGAGTTGCTTTCAAGATTCAATATTGTACTTGTGCTCAAAGCCGCGTCTTCAACAGCGCCGGTGGCTTTTAAGTCATTTTTAATTACATTAAAATGTGATTGTAAATTTCCCTGAACAGAAGTATAAATCAAATCATTTTTATTGTAACCTAAATCGCGGCTTTTTACATGCAGTATTTGTTGGAAAATAATTATTGTCGAAATGATTAGAATAATAGAAATAGCAAACTGGGTAACGACCAAACTTTTTCTGATAAAACTCGCACTTCCTCCGGTTTTTATTTTTAATCCCTTCAAAACTTTTACCGGATTGAATGAAGAAAGGTAAAATGCGGGATAACTACCTGCAACAATTCCGCAAATCAATGCGATTAAAATTAATGCGCCAATATGAAATGGATTTCCTAATCCCATTGACAAATGTTTTTCTACCAGATTATTAAATGAAGGCAGTGCGAGAAAAATTAAAACAACAGAAAGGATTGCGGAAAGAAAAGCCATCATTAATGATTCGCCGATAAACTGAAAGATCAATTTATTTTTTCCTGCGCCTAAAACTTTTCTCACGCCAACTTCCTTTGCCCTTTGCTCTGAGCGGGCTGTAGAAAGATTCATGAAATTAATGCAGGCGATTATTAAAATGATCCATGCAATAAGGCTAAAAAGTTTTACATACTTTATTCTGCCTTCAACTTCTTTCCCATTTTGCCAACTATCATACAAGCGCCAACGGCTCATTGGATAAATTTCAAATTTTGCAGTAAGGTCTTTGCTTTTTGTATCTAAAAAATTGTAAAGCTTTTTGTTGATGGCCGTAATGTTAGCTTTTGGCTCTGTTTCTACAAACGTGGCCACGCCATTATTCCCCCAATCCAGCAGCCATTTATTTTGATTTTCATAATTTTCAAAAGGCGCCAGCCATTCAAATTTGAGTGTAACATTTTCAGGTAAATCTTTTATGACACCGGTAATAATATAATCTTCTTTCTTATTTACTTTAATCGGTTTTCCTAAAACATTTGTTATGTTGAAAAATTTATTGGCCATTTTTTCAGAAATAACCACAGAATTTAATTGCGAAAAAGCAGTAGTTGCATTTCCCTGGATAAACCGCAATTGAAACATTTTTAAAAAAGAAGAATCAACATAATTCCCCGATTCATTAATGTTCTTATCGCCTACCGAAAAAAGCAGTTCATCTCCGAAAGTATAACGTGTTGTATTTTTAATTCCGGGTATTTCATTTTTGATTCCGGCAGCCAAAGGACCGGGTGTAGCATCAAAGGTAAACGTAGTGCCATCATAAGTTTGATGGTCTTTTATTTTGTATAAATTTTCTTTGTTGGAATAATAATCGTTATAATTCAGTTCATTTTCTACCCACAAAAAGATGAGCGCAGCACAGGCAATTCCGATTGCCAGTCCGAAAATATTTAAGAAGCTGTAACCTTTATTTTTCCAAAGATTTCTGAAGGTTGTTTTGAGATAGTTTTTGAACATAGTATTTATTTTTTATTTTCGTTTGACCATCACAGATAGTAACCAAATAAATATTCAAGATTCCTATTCATCCAGGCCTTTACCGTTCGGGCAGGTATTCACAAAAAAGCCCCCAACATTCCCAATTCCAAAAGTCCCCTTTAAGGGATTCAGGGGTTTACTCACTTCTCAAACTGTCCACCGGGTTTGCTACCGCCGCTTTTATTGCCTGGAAACTAACCGTTACCAATGACACAATCATTGCAAGAATTGCAGACAGCAAAAACACCCACCAATGCATATCTACTCGATAAGCAAAACCTTGCAACCAATGCGACATGGCATACCAGGCTATCGGAAATGCAATAATGGTAGCGACTAACACCAACTTCAAAAAGTCTTTTGATAATAAAGTAACAATGGAACTTACGTTGGCTCCCAATACTTTCCTTACTCCTATTTCTTTTACACGCTGCGTAATTTCAAACGCGGATAAGCCAAATAAACCCAGGCAAGCAATGAAAATTGCAATGCACGCAAATGCCGTAAAGATCGTTTCCTGCCTTTTTTCTGATTGGTACATTTTATTAAAATTCTCGTCAAGGAACGTATATTGATAAGGTAATTCAGGCATATAGGTTTTCCATATTTTTTCAACGGAAGCTAATGCAGCCGGAATATTATTACCAGCCAGTTTTATTGAAAGGCTATTGAAGTAGGAGTCGGTTGACGTTGTTGGCGGATTTAAAAGAATCATTGGAACAATTTCATGTTGTAAAGATTCAAAATGAAAATCGGCCATTACTCCGATTACTTGTCCTTTAGTACCTCCATACTTAAGATTTTTGCCGATGGCATCCTGTGGCGATTTCCAGCCAATGGCTTTTACGGCAGACTCATTCAAAATAAAATTGGAAGTATCCATACTATATTCGCGGGAAAAATTTCTACCGGCAACTACATGAATGCCGTAAGTGGGAATGAAATCATAGTCAGCCGACACATTTCTAATATCGGCAGTAACGGGCTGCATGGAATCGCCAGCCATTGTTGACGCACCCTGATAGTCCAATAATCTTCCTGTAGGAATGCGTGAAGAACGGGCTACATCTTTTATTCCCTGGCTTTGCAATAAGTCATTTCTGAATGCGTCATATTGGGAATTGACAGAATTATAATAAGGTAGCGTAATGATGTGTTCTTTATTATAACCCAAAGAGGTATCCTGCATGTAGCGCAATTGCTGAAACACAATAATGGTAGTGATAATAAGTACAATAGAAATGCTAAACTGTGCCACTACCAAAACCTTTCTGAAAGAAATATTGCCGCCGCCGACTTTAAATAATCCTTTCAAAGTTTTTACCGGTTGAAAGGAAGACATAAATAGGGCAGCGTATAACCCAGATAAAATACCTACGACAAATGGTGTTAAAAAAAGTGGAATTAAAACGGGCAATTTCATTAAAATGCTTATCGAAAGTTGTTGTCCTGAAATTTGATTGAGCCACGGCAATGTAAAATATAAAAGAACGAAAGCTATTAAAATAGCGCTCCAGGCAATCAGCACTGATTCGCTTAAAAATTGAAATATTAATTCTTTTTTTCGCGCACCAATTACTTTGCGAATTCCGATTTCTTTTGCCCGTAATGAGGAGCGGGCTGTGGAAAGATTCATGTAATTGATGCAGGCAATTAGTAGAATAAATAAGGCAATCGCTGAAAAAATATAAACCCTGTTGATATCACCGTTGGGTTCTGCTTCAACATCCGTATGTGAATACAAATGAATATCTGTAAGCTTTTGCAGTCCGAGCTCTGTCAATTTTGAAGGTTGGTTTGGGCCATAATTGCCAGCCATTCTCTTATCCAGAAATGCAGGAAAACGTGCAATCATTTTTTTCGGATCGTAATGATTGGGAAGCTCTAAAAAAGTAAAGAAAGAATTATTGCCCCAATTGGTTTGCAGGTTTTTTTCACCATACACTGAAGAGTCCTTTAAAGTATTGAAAGAAATTAAGATTTTTGGATGCATGAAAGAATTTTCAGGAAAGCCTTTATAGATGCCCGTCACTTTTACATCAAACTGGTTATTTACTTTTATTACTTTGTTCATTGGATCTTCATTGCCAAAATATTTTTTGGCCACATCTTCTGTAAGCATTACGCTAAACGGGTCTTTTAATGCGGTCTGTGCATTGCCTTCCAGTGTCTTCAAAGTAAAAACATTAAATAAATTTTCGTCTGCGAAATACACTTCGTTTTCTGCGATTAGTTTGTCGTTATATTTGAACGGAAGAGTGCCTGCACCTAACAATCTTGTCATTTTTTTTATCTCCGGAAAATCTGTAGGAAAGTAGTATCCGAAAGGAGGCGCGATGGTACTTAATTTCAAAGAAACAACGCCTGCTGCATTTTTGAAAGTCCTGGTAACACGATAGATGTTCTCTGCATTTTTATTATAACGGTCGTAGCTTAATTCGTTCAGCACATAAGTGGTAATCAGCAAACAGCAAGTAAGTCCCACCGTCAATCCGAACAAATTAATGAACGAGATGAATTTATATTTCATCAGGTTACGCCAGGCAATTTTAAAATAATTTTTTATCATAAAAGATAATTTTTGATGTATGATTTAATGATGTTTGATTTATGCATTCATCGATGATTGTTGTTTATCGGCATTGATTAAATAATGTCAACAGTACACAAATAAATAGTCTGAATTTTTATTTTCAAATTTTCATTCTTCCTTCACTTTAATTAACTCCTTAATGGTTTTCTTTTGTTAATTAATAAATAATGGTTATCAAAAGAAAGTTCGGTTTATTAACGGCGGTCTGAGTTTCGATACGACCACTATTTACTACGTTATCTACACAGAAAATTAAGCCACATATTTAAGCGCTAACATTCAATGAATTAGGATTTATAAAAAAACAGAACTGTTCGGTTTTGATACACTAGGTGTGTCGATTTGATACACAGAATGAAGATTAGAATTTTAGTGACTAATTTCTTTTTTCAGAAAGCTGCATTGAGACAGCGTTTTCATGGCAGCATTTTTGCTGAAAGAAATACAAAATCTCCTCCAAATGTCAGAACAATCCAACCACAAAATAGAGGGAAGTTTTATCCCTTTACCCTCAAACAAAAATGACAAAACGGGTACTCCGGATCCCGGAGAAATTATAGAAGTTACCATAATGCTGAGGCGTAAAAAGGCATTGCCGGCAGGCGTAAAAAAAGGTGCAGTAATGTCGCGTAAACTATACCAGGAAAGTTATGCCGCGTCAAAAGAGGATGCTGATCTGGTGGAGGTTTTTGCCCATGAGCACGGACTGAGTACCGTGGAGGTAAGTTTGCCACGAAGGAGTGTTATTTTAAAAGGCACGCTTAGCGATTGCGAAGCTGCATTCAATACTTCGCTCCACAAAGTAGATAATTTTAGAGCCCCTGCTTCTAAAGTTCAGGTGCCCAAAAGCCTTGCAGATATTATCACGGGAGTTTTTGGGTTGGATAATCGCCCTATTGCCAGGCCCATGTTCCAGGTAGCAAAAAAAAACAGTAAAATGGTAGCTCATACTGCATCGCCGCAATCATTTTATCCGAATCAATTGGCTAAACTGTATGGCTTTCCTACCAAGGTTACCGGCAAAGGCGAATGCATTGGAATCATTGAACTCGGTGGTGGTTTTCGTGATACCGATATCACTAATTATTTCAAAAGCCTCAAGATAGCGGCTCCTACGGTAAAGGCTATATCTATTGACGGCGCTAAGAATAGTCCTTCTACAGCGGATGGTGCAGATGGTGAGGTAATGCTTGACATCGAGGTGGCGGGCGCCATTGCCAACCAGGCTCTTATTGCAGTTTATTTTGCTCCAAATACCGACAAAGGATTTTTAGATGCCATTACTACTGCCGTCCACGATACGAATAATAATCCTTCAGTTATTTCCATCAGTTGGGGAGCCGCTGAAGTAAACTGGACCACGCAGGCTTTGGATAACTTTAATGAAGCTTTTAAAACCGCGGCAGCATTAGGTGTTACTATTTGTGTAGCTGCAGGCGACAGTGGATCACGCGATGGGGAAACTGATGGTAAAGTGCATGTTGATTTTCCGTCATCCAGCCCTTATGCGCTGGCCTGCGGAGGCACTTCTCTGCAGGTAAGTAATAATAAAATTTCATTGGAAACGGTATGGAACAATTCATCGGATTCTGCTTCCGGCGGTGGCGTAAGTGGTTATTTTCCTTTAGCAGATTACCAGGCGAAAGCCAATGTGCCTTTAGAAATCGATACCAAATTTAATGGACGCGGTTTGCCGGATGTGGCTGCTAACGCCGACCCCAATACTGGTTATAATGTATTGGTGGATGGACAGCAACTCGTGATTGGTGGTACCAGCGCTGTAGCGCCTTTGATGGCCGGCCTGGTAGCCCTCTTCAATGAAAAATATAAAAAACCTTCTGGATTTATACATCCTCAAATCTATGCTAACCCCGGTTTGTGCATGGATATTACCAACGGAAATAATAAAACCACCACAGCAAATACCGGCTACGCTGCCGGACCAGGCTGGGATGCATGTTCGGGGTGGGGTGTGTTGTCAGAATTAGTTGCTGGTTAATAGTTCACAATGCAGGTATTGCCTTGCCTCTTGTTCATAAAAAAAGCACTTTATCTTTCACACAATTGAGCGTAAAAGACAAGCGCCTAAGTTTTTAAAAAGAGATTATAATAAAATTTTATTGCTGTTTCTGTGCAAACTTTTGAAGCAGTCCGGGCAATGCACCCGCGATAGCGCCGGTTACCGATGGAGGTAGTCCAAATTTAGTTGTAAGGCTGCTCACTAATCCTCCCTCTATCGCACTGGTTATTGAGCCACCGGATGCCATGCTGCTTTCAAGCTTGCCCAACATTCCGGCAATTCCACCTGTATCATTTGTTGCTGCTGAAGAAACTCCATTAGTAATATGAGTAGCAGTTTCATTATGTATTGCATCTGCCTGACCCGCAGGAATTGCCGCAGCCACAGCAGGATTTTCGGCTAAATGATCCTGAACCATTTTTAAAATTTCATCAAACATATATTTATTTTTAAGTGAACAGTTATTTTTAAATGATTGAATTTAAATGTACGAGTATTTTTAGTGCAATTTAAAATTTTGACAATTATCAGACAATTAAAATTGAGCTGGTGCGACTTTTAAACGAGGCACATATAATACCTATTGAAAGTAAATAAACTTCCGCCTGAATGAATTTTTGTTCCCTAATTTCACATTTGCATTTTCTCGCTCCTTAAACTCTTAACAGGGTTTGCCATCGCTGCTTTTATGGCCTTGAAACTAATAGTGATTAATGCAATCAATAAAGCTAAAATCCCTGCGACAGCAAATACCCACCATGAAATACTAATGCGATAGGCAAAACGTTCCAAACATTTGTTGATTGCCCAACAGGCAATCGGCGTAGAAATAATGATGGGGATGAATATTAATTTAAAAAACTCTTTACTTAATAATTGGTATTAATGATGGAATAAAATTTATTCTTCCATAATGTTCGTCATGCGGTTTTAAAATAATTCTTGAGCATGATATTTATTTTTTTGTTGAATCATCCAGGCTGCCCTCTTCGGGTAAATAGTAAACCAACAAATAGTTCAGATTTCTATTTGGTTTTAGATTCACCATCACACCAAAATATTCTCCGTAACCGTTTGTCCATCCAACATTCTTATAATTCTATGGCTATATCTAGCGTCATGTTCGCTATGTGTAACCATGATAATGGTAGTTCCCTGTTCGTTTAATTCTGTCAACATTTGCATCACTTCATTACCGTTTGATGAATCGAGGTTTCCGGTCGGTTCATCTGCGAGTATTAATTTAGGATTATTAACAACAGCTCTAGCTACTGCTACACGCTGCTGTTGACCACCTGATAACTGTTGTGGATAGTGGTTTCGCCGGTGCATAATCTGTACTTTGTCTAATACCGCTTCTATGCGTTTCTTTCTTTCATCACCTTTTATGCCAAGATAGATCAGTGGCAATTCTACATTTTCAAAAACGGTCAGTTCGTCAATCAAATTGAAACTTTGAAATACAAACCCGATGTTTTTCTTTCTTAGGTCGGCTCTTTTTCTTTCATTGAAATCAGCTACTTCTATCCCGTTGAATAAAAAGCTTCCGCTGTCCGGATCGTCCAATAATCCCAGAATATTAAGCAGCGTAGATTTACCGCAACCTGATGGCCCCATCACGGCAACAAATTCTCCGTCATTTACGGCAAAAGAAAGCTTGTTGAGTGCGACGGTTTCTACTTCTTCGGTACGGTAGATTTTTTCCAGGTCTTTAATTTTTATCATTTGTTTTGTTTTTTATTTAGGTTTGAATTTCATTTTAATATGAGTTTATTTCGATCTCAAACTGTTGATGACGTAAAATGAAATGTACAATTTGCTTTTTCTACTTTTAAATAATTATGACTGACAATCAAGTGAAAAATTGTAATTGAAAAAGTTGCAAAATATAAAGAACTTGAAAAGGACGTTACAGAAATAAGAAAAATGATTTACGCATTTATAAAAAATGTTCCCTGATAATCATTTTCTCCTTTCTTCCACACCTGATACCTAATTCGGTTTCAACACCAATTCCTGCATATCTCCATAATTCTCATAGCTACTGGTTACTACTTTATCTCCAGGTTTTAATCCTTCTAATACTTCGTAGTAATCTGGATTTTGGCGGCCAAGTTGTATGTCGACTTTGTAAGCTTTTTTCCCATCGTCGCTTACTTTAAAAATCCAGTTACCCCCGGTTTGCTGGTAGAATCCGCCTTTGGGCAGAAGCACAGCCTGCGTTTCATCACTGAGAGCGAGCCGTATCTGAAGAGTTTGTCCGCGACGAATTCCTTTAGGTGCTTTTCCAGCAAATTCCATATCTACCTGGAAACGGCCGTTAGTTACCTGCGTGAAAACTTTTTTTATTTCCAGGTTATAAGTGGTGTCCGCAAAATCAAATTGGCCTTTCAGCCCATTAAATATCCTGGAGATATAATGTTCATCAATATCTACGCGCACTTTATAACCACTTAATACGTCTATTTGTCCCAATTGATCGCCCTTATTTTTTGTCTGGCCTACTTCGGCATCAAGGGAAGTTAGTTGTCCATCAATAGGTGCACGCACGATCAGATCACCTACTTTTTGTTGCATTACATTTAATGCATCTTGAGATCCTTCATACAATTGCCTTGCCTGGCTTAGCTGTTGTTTTGTAGATACAGAGTCCTGTTGTAAAACTTGCTCACTAAGTTTTTTCTTTTGGGTATAGTAATCGTAATCGTTTTTTGATTTTTGGTATTCCTGCGAACCAATCGCTTTTTGTTCGTACAAGTATTTATCCAAATCATAAATCCGCTTCGCTTCTTTTAATGAACTTTCGACGTCGGTCATCGTGTTCAGTTTACTGACCGTATTTTGTTCTGCAGCATTTTTGGAAATTTGCATTTGCGTAAGCAGGTTATAAACATTTGTTTTTTGAGTTACAAGAGAAAGTTGGAGGTCTGTATTTGATAATCTTAAGATTGGATCACCCTTTTTCATTACAGTGCCATCGTCTACATATTTGTCTTCTACGCGGCCGCCTTCCACAGCGTCCAAATAAATAGTGGTAAGCGGAAGCACTACACCATTCACTGGAATAAATTCCTGGAAAGTTCCTTTTTTTATTTCACTGATCGTGATGCGATCCGTGTCCACATTCAGTTTACTCTTACCTGAGGTAAAATAATAACTTCCTCCTATCAACGCAACTACTGCTACAATCCCTGCAATTGTCAGAATTCTTTTGGTTGACCATTTCTTTTTTTCAATTACCCTGTCCATAATGTAGTATTTCGAAAATCGGGACATAAAAAACCATTAATTGTTGGTTTACTGCCGGATGTTCCCTTTTTATTTGTTTATAAATAGATAAAGCCATGCCATTATTTATGTCCTTGCTTTTCAATATATTAGAAAGAAGTATTTTTTTAAGGTGTTCGCTTTTGATACAACTACCGTTCATTTCTGATACAAAACGGCATGTTGCTCTTTTAAAGATACAAACGCCTGGAAGAAACATTCCTTTTAGTTCGTTGAATGTGCCATAATTCGGCAGCGCTAAAAATTCTTTTTCTTTCCTGTATAAATTGTGTTGCGATGGTCTCAATGGTTTCTATGGTTAGATTTTTGATTTCATTGCATGTTAACCTATCTAAGATGTCGGCTGCGAAATTTGACTGAAGGTTCATGATTTTTTATTTTTTATTTTTACAAATTGGGATTCGGTTAAAAAGAAAACCTTTTGATAAAAAGATTCTTTTTGCGGCGTTGGATATTCCATAAGTCGGCCGCGGTAAAATTTCTTTTTCTAAGTTTGGTAAAATTGTTGCAAACAGTTTCTTTTACTTCTGTTGTTAGAAATTTTATTTCATTTTTTGTAAGTGTTTCTAACAAAGTGTTTGATTGAAGTTTCATGATTTAATTTTTTTTTAGTTTTTATAATTAATTTTTGTTGCGGCTCTCATTTCTGGTTGGTTACAATTTTTTGAAAACCTTTTTTTATCTGTTCCGGTTCTATTGATTACAAACACGTGCCAAAATACAACTGTCTGTTTATCAATAGATATGGAAAGGGTAGCCTAAATGCAGTGTTCGCTTCTGATACAGTAAGTATCCGTTTCTGAAACACATACAGGCGCTTGGAAAATAATAAGGCATTCCGGAAGAAATGATTTGTAAAAACATTAATCTTGCAAAGAAATAATTAGCCAATTAGCCGGTTAGCTTATTAGTTAATCCTAAAAAGACGGGACAAGTTGTGCCAATGTGCAATATATTTTGAAGGTGGCGGGATGGAAGAAGATTGACAATGCAAGTAGAATAACAGGAATGGATAAACGTTAAATTAAATTAAGCAGTAGGCAGACAAATACGTGTGTTTTCTATTTAATAAATTCAATATTCTTTTATTATCATTGCTGCGAATAGTTTAAATTAAGCCTGATTAATTTTTTATTTTTAAAAATTTGTTTCTGAATGAATGCAAAAAACGCGACTATATTGATTATTGACGATGATACGGATGTATTGACGGCGGTGAAATTGTTATTGAAAACGGAAGTAAAAGAAGTTGTTATTGAGAAGAATCCGGAGAATATCCGCGCTCTTTTGGCCAAACAAAACTTTGATTTGATATTATTGGATATGAATTTCAACAGTTCAATCAACACCGGTAACGAAGGGATATTTTGGTTGAAAAAAGTGAGAGAGTTTGGTTCACACGCGGATGTAATTATGATCACTGCGTATGGTGGTATCGACCTTGCCGTTCGCTCGCTCAAAGAAGGTGCTACGGATTTTATGGTAAAGCCATGGCACAATGAAAAACTGTTGGAGACCGTAAAATCTACATTAAAGGGAAAGGGTAGAACACCTGAAACCGTGGCCGCTGGGGAATCGTCTGTTATAGGAAAAGAACTGATTGGCACGTCAGACGTGATGAAGGATATTTTTTTTAAAATAGAAAAAATAGCGCCGACTGATGCTAATATTCTTATCCTCGGCGAAAACGGAACAGGGAAAGACCTTATAGCAAAAGCAATACACGAAAATTCCTTTCGTTCTAAAAAGCCTTTTGTAAAAGTAGATGTGGGTGCTTTAACGGAGTCACTTTTTGAGAGTGAATTGTTTGGCCACAAAAAGGGCTCATTTACCGGAGCAGGAGAGGACAGGGAAGGGCGTTTTGAAGCTGCTAACGGAGGTACTTTATTTTTAGATGAGATTGGAAATATTACATTGCAACAGCAGTCAAAACTTTTAAGTGTATTGCAAAACCGACAGATAACTCGCCTCGGGAGTAATATTCCTGCGAGTATTGACATTCGGTTGGTATGCGCCACCAATCTTCCGCTAACAGAACTGGCAAATGAAAATCGATTTAGAAAAGATTTAATTTACAGGATTAATACTGTGGAGATCATAGTGCCGCCGCTAAGAAAAAGAGCAGCAGATATTATTCTGTTAGCGAAACATTTTGCAAATATTTATGCAAAAAAATATGTCAAATCTTCGCCTGAATTTGACGCGTCGGCGATTGAAAAATTAAGTCAATATTCTTTTCCGGGAAATGTGCGTGAGTTGCAATATACAATGGAACGCGCGCTCATTATGTCTGAGGAAAAAACTCTTTCTGCCACTGACCTTATTTTTTCGCCGATTGAGTCGGCAGTATCCGAAAAAGAGGAAGCAAAGGATTTGAATTTAAGCTCGGTAGAAAAAAGTGCCATTTTGCGTGTGATAGAAAAACACAATGGCAACATCAGCCGGGCGGCGAAAGAGCTGGGGCTTACGCGCACTGCATTATACAGGAGGTTGAGTAAGTATGATATTTGACCCTGTCTCCTGAAGGGGAACGAGGCAATTATATCCGGCTTTTAAAAGAAATTTTCTGGAATTTTCTGGTAAAATGATTGTTGACATTATTTTGAAATTTTTAGATCATTTATAAAATCCCCTTTAGGGGTTGGGGGTAATTATGTTTAAACGTTTAGAATTCCGAATATTTAGCAGGATACTGTTTTTGGCCATCGTTATGGGTGGCCTGAGCTATTTATTTTTTAAAGGTCCTCATATGTATCTTCTCTTGTTAGTGCCTGTCTTTATTTATCAATTGGCAGAGTTGTATCGGTTTCAGTACAAGGCGCACAAAGAACTAAGAGAGTTCGCTGAGTCGGTACATTATCGCGATTTTTCAAGATATTTTGATGTAAAGCATGCGCCTATTGAGTTGCAGCCGTTGCGAAAAGGCTTCAATCAAATCACTGACACGTTTAAAGATATCACCAAAGAAAAAGAAACAACCAATCAATACCTGCAGAAGATATTGGAACTTGTTGACACCGGAATCTTGTCTTATGATTACGAAACCGGTGAAATAATCTGGATGAATGAATCATTAAAAAGACTTTTGCAATTGCCTTATTTAAGAACGATTCAATCACTGGAAAAGCGGGACGAAAATTTATACCAGGAGGTGATCTCTTTGAAACCGGCGGAAAGTAAGATTGCAACAGTTCACCTGGAAGCGAGTTCGTTCAAGATATTGTTATCGGCCACAGCGTTTCAAACCGGTGAAAAGAAGTTTATGCTCATCGCTTTTCAAAACATTAATGAAGCGCTTGATGAGACGGAATCTAAAGCCTGGCAAAAATTATTGAGCGTGATGACGCACGAGATCATGAATTCGATAGCACCTATTTCTTCGCTTGCCGACACGCTAAAAAACAGGTTGGAAAAATCAATTGCCGCGTTTGAAAACAATAGCGGTGCGCTTCGCGACCTGGAGCTGGGTATAGAAACGATCAAAAGGCGAAGTGAAGGATTATTGAAATTTGCGGAAACTTATCGAAATTTAAATAAGATTATAAAGCCAAACCTACAGAAAATATATGTTCGCGATCTGTTGGAAAACACGTATCAGTTAATGCAGCCTACGCTTGAGCCAAAAAATATTGAGCTGGATATTATTTTAAAAGATACAGGTTTGATGGTAGAAGTAGACCCCAGCCTTATAGAGCAGGTACTTATTAACCTGGTGATTAATGCAAAAGATGCGTTGAAAGATAAAGAGAATGGACAGATTGTTTTGTCGGCTTCTTTATCGTCTAAACAGCGTGTAATTATAAAAGTTTCCGATAACGGGACCGGTATTACTGATGACGTTCAAGAAAATATTTTTATACCATTTTTCAGTACTAAAAAAACCGGAAGTGGTATTGGATTAAGTTTGTCCAAACAAATAATGATGCTACACAAAGGTAATATCCAGGTACATTCGGTTCAGGGGGAAGGGACTGCCTTTTCACTGTTGTTTTGATGATTTTCAGACGGAGTTAAATTTGCCGTAGAGTCATATCGGTAGCAGTCGCAATATTCTTCATCACAAAGTAATCGTCTAAGTATTTTATCTTTTAAAACATCCATATAATCCATCGGCTTTTTATTTATATAGATGGTTCTATAAATTAACCGAATGCCATGGCTGTAGTCCACGTACCAGTTTACATGGCCCGTGTACAAAGGCTGAATTGGTATTCCATTCATTTGCTGCCAGCCATAAATGGCCACACGATTTTTCTTTTCACTGCGTGTAAGCATACCAGTAATTACCACATCTTTTTTGATTCCTGCAATTAACCCTTTTCGTAACTTCCTTTGTCCTTCGATAATTAGGTTGTGCTGATACATAGTGACGGCGCTGTCGCGAAATGCATACATAGGCACAGGTTCTAATTTTACTTTTGCAGCTGTATAAATATCATTGACTATTTTTCTTGTGGGCAAAAAGCAATGCAGGGTGTCGGCGATTTGTTGTGCGGTCATGGGTGTTAGCGGGATGCGTGCGAAATCTTCATCTGATCCGATTGATAGATAATCCGGTGTCACAAAGTAAAAAGCGTGAATTACTTTTCCGTCATCTGTAGTTATGGATGTTTTTATTTTCACCATTTTTTTTAAAAACGGGGGAATGTTGCCATCAAGGATTTCAGTTTTTGCCGAATTTTCTCTTTCTTCCTCCGTTACGGCGAATATGCTTTTGTAAAATTCGTTTCCGGACACTGCTGCGGCCTTCCTTTCCGGCAAAATAATTTGCTTTGACATATTGCATGATAAAAGGCAAACAATCAGAACCAAAAGAAATAAAGGGTGTTTCATAAACTGAAAGTTAACTTAATTTAATTTTTTTGACTTTATCTTCGCAAGAAAATTTCCAAGATGAATTTACATGAATACCAGGCAAAAGAATTATTGAAAAAGTACAGTGTTCCTGTACAGGAAGGTATCGCTTGTAGCACGGTTTCTGAGGCTGAAGATGCTTACCGGTTTATTAATAGCCAGTATGGGAGCAAATTTGCCGTCATCAAAGCCCAGATACACGCCGGGGGACGCGGCAAAGGAAAGATAATAGGTACAGAACAAAAAGGAGTGGCTGTTGCTAAAAGTTTGGAAGACGTAAAAACCATTGCTCAAAATATTCTTGGCGGCACATTAGTGACCATACAAACCGGCGAGGCAGGAAAGCTGGTCAGCAAAATATTGGTAGCTCAGGATGTTTATTATGAGGGCACCGAACCTTTAAAGGAGTTTTATTTATCTATCTTAATGGATAGGGCCAAGGGGAAAAATGTAATCATGTACAGCACGGAAGGTGGCGTGAATATTGAAGATGTGGCGCACGACACGCCTGAAAAGATTTTTAAAGAATGGATACATCCCGGTGGTGGATTACTTCCGTTTCAGGCAAGAAAAATTGCTTTTAATCTTGGTTTGAGCGGCACTTCATTTAAGAATTGTGTAAAGTTTGTAACTTCTTTATACAACGCTTATGTGGGACTTGATTGTGGAATGCTGGAGATCAATCCAATGTTCAAAACAAGCGATGGAAAAATAATTGCTGTTGATTGCAAAATGAATGTGGATGATAATGCCTTGATGCGCCATCCTGATATAGCTGCAATGCGTGATGTGACTGAAGAAGATCCTACTGAAGTGGAAGCTGCTAAATTCAACCTGAACTTTGTAAAATTAGATGGCAACGTTGGCTGTATGGTTAATGGTGCCGGCCTTGCTATGGCTACTATGGATATGATCAAATTAAGTGGTGGAGAACCGGCGAATTTCCTGGATGTAGGCGGCACTGCCAATGCGCAAACTGTTGAGGCTGGTTTCAGGATTATTCTAAAAGATCCAAAAGTAAAAGCGATCCTTATTAATATTTTCGGCGGTATAGTTCGTTGCGATCGTGTAGCGCAAGGTGTTATAGACGCATATCAATCTATTGGCGACATCAAAATTCCGATCATCGTTCGTCTTCAGGGCACCAACGCCGAAATAGCTAAAGACTTAATTGATAAAAGCGGATTGAAAGTAGAATCTGCTATTTTATTGAGTGAGGCCGCGGATTTGGTAAATAAGGCAGTGGCATAAAAATGAGTAAATATAATACAAGAAGAAAAATATTTTAGTAGGATTGTATCAATAATGTTGTGTGCCTGTTTTACAGGAGAGTACAAAAACTCTAAATTTGGTTAGATGTTGAGTGTCCTTATATAAATTAGGGTTTTTGGCCTCATCGTGTAGGACAATACTAAATATTCGTAGATGAAAAAGATTTTTACTCCAGCACTTGTTGGACAAATAATTGTCCAATTCGTAATTCAATTCGTTTTAATTGGATTAATTCTTTTTTGGATACAAAGTAAACAAGCACCATTAACTGCTGCTGAAACTTTAAAAAAAGAAAATTTCTTGAATGCAAAGCGTGACACATACTTTGAAGCCATAAATATTTTAAATAGGGAATTAGCACATACATCTTTCATAATAGATGGTAAATTAACTGACACTACAAATAGAAATATTGGTAGTTCATATCCTACGGACGTTGAAATAAATTCTTGTTTTTCCAAACTTTGCATTTATTCTGATAACCCTGAAATACCATTGATTTATCAAAAAATGTTCATTAATGCCTCTGCAAATAGGCCCATTTTACAAATGGTGACATTTATTAATTTAGTTAGAAGAGATTTAGGTTACGGTGGGCCTGTTATTGACACCGTTGGTGATAGATACAAGTTTATTCAAACACATCAAATACCTTAATCCTATAGTCTCCACGGATCTTCTAATTCAAATTATTGTCGACTATAGGGAGCAAAAGTGGAAGTTCAAGCACTGATAGTAAGGATTGGGTTAAAAGTATAATCTGGAATTTTCAACAAACGCAGGTCTTCTGAGCTGTGATTTTTTAGTCAATATATTTGTTGGACATTCAGTCATAGGAAAATAAAGTCTCTTGATTTTATTTTCCCACTGCCTCTCTCTTATAAAACTTAAATCCTCCTTCCTGTTTTATCAGCGCGCAATTATTACAGGTGCTGTCAAATCCCGTGTTGGTAATCTTTACAACAAAATAGGCGGGTTTGGTAATATTTCCTTTCAATAAAAATTTTTCATCTCCTTCGCCGTAAACTGGTGTAGCAGGTTTTTGAGCGTAAAAGTATTGGGCATAGCTTTTAAATCCTATCGGCCATACATACACGTCTTTTCCGGCAAGGCTTTCGTAAAAATTGATAGTCGGGGCTTGGGAATACTTTTCAATTTTTGGAACTACCGCAAGCAAATAAATAAAGAGGCAAAAAGCTGTCGAATAGAAAAGAAATAACAATGCCTGCCAGTTTTTCTTTTTACTGAAAAACGCAACTGCAAAAACTACAGCAATAAAATATACTATTCCAATAAAGCTTTCATAACCGCTCCAATGCACATTTACATTAAAACTTGCAGCGGCGAACGGATCTTTTAGATATGGTAATATCAAATCATGATGATTGGCGACGTAAGGAAGCGCGGCCAATAAAAATGAAAACACAAACCCCATAAACGCAATTAACACCAAAAGAGAAATCTTCATTTTTTGTTTGTTTACTATCAGCCAGTCAAGGTAACTTGTAGCCATAAACGCAAGCGGCATATAAGTAAGAGAGGAATAATGAACGATCTTGGTAGTAGTGATACTGAACAGGATCATGACTGTCCAAAAAAGAATTTTCATCAATCTTAAAAAATCTTTATTCCCGTCTACATTTTTACCAAATAAAATGGGTAAAGCAATAATGGAAATAGGGAAACAACCGATAAAGACAACCACGAAATGGTAATAAAACGGTTCGCCATGGCTAGCTACGGGATGCAGGAAAAGATCGACCTGGTAGGCAAGAAATTCTTTTAAAAACCAAAAACCATGTTCGATTATTTCTTCTCCAAACCATAGCGAACAAATGGCCGTAAAAAAGAGAATAAACAGTAGAATCTTTTTTACGCCGGGAAATTTTTTAAATCTTGTAAATAGAAAATATACGAAGAAGGTGATGAGGAACACAAGCAGGCCAACAGGACCTTTTGTAAGAGTAGCTAATCCGATAAAAAAACCTGCCAGTGACGGATACACGTATTTGTTCTTAAAGACTTCTCCTGAAATGTCGAGGTATGTGAAGTAAACAGAGAGAAAAATAAAGTAATTAAAAATCGGATCAATGATGCCTGACTTAAAATATAAATGTGGAAGAAAGGTGCCGAGGTAGCTTATTGCCCAGATGAACCCAAAGCGAGGCGACTTATATTTTTTGCCGATTAGAAAAAAAGTAACGAGCGTGATGATGCCAAAAATTGCATTAGGAAATCTTGCTGCGAACTCATTGATGCCGAAAATTTTCATAGCACCGACTTGTAGCCAGAAAAATAGCGGCGGTTTTTCCCAAAAGGGCTGAAAGTTTATTTGAACGCGGTGATAGTTTCCGGTAACAATCATTTCCCGCGCTGATTCGGCGAAATTAATTTCATCCCAGTCAAAAAGATGAACTCTGCCCAGAAATGGTATAAAGAAAAAAATACCTGATAAAATTATTATGGTAAGGTATAGGTTGCTTTGTCTTTTATCTATTGGGTTAGCAATTTCCATTTATAAAGTTTGAGTTTTGTAAGAAAATATAATATAGAAACCTTCACCACGCCAAGCCCATAAGTGATGCTCCGGCTTAAATTGATCGAAGAGGCCTCTTCAAAATACTTAGTAGGACAAGTTACTTCAGCGATCTCAAACCCGTTATAGAATATTTGCGCGACCATTTCATTGTCAAAGACAAAATCATCTGAATCCATGTTATAGTTTATTTTTTGCAACACTTCTTTATCGTATGCTCTATAGCCCGTGTGGTATTCCGATAGTTTCTGATTCATCAGGGTATTCTGAAAAAAAGTAAGCAGGCGATTGGCAACATATTTATACATAGGCATCCCTCCTTTTAGTGCGCCTTTTCCCAAAATACGGCTGGCAAATACTACTTTGTACAAATCATTGCCGATAATCGAAATCATTGCCAGCAACAACTTTGGAGTATATTGATAATCGGGGTGAAGCATAATAACAATGTCTGCGTTTAATTCCAGCGCTTTGTTATAACAGCTTTTCTGATTGCCGCCATAGCCTTTATTCTCAGCATGCTTAATGATATGATTTATTCCCAGTTTCTGCGCCACTTCTACCGAATTGTCCGTACTGTTATCGTCCACGAATACCAATTCGTCCACAACATCCATAGGTATCTCGGCAATCGTTTTTTCCATAGTTTGCGCCGCGTTGTATGCGGGAAGTACTACTACTACTTTTTTGTTGTTGTACATTGAATTGAAATTGAGTTTTAACGGCTACCCGTAATCTGCGAAAATAATTGATTGCAAAGTAAAAGAATGCCGTTAACAAATCCGGGTAGAATATTTTCCTTATTGTATTAAAAGTTAATACTCAGTGAACAAACTTTTAGTGAATATTTCGATTTAAGATTTTTGGAAAGTAGATTGTTTTTCCAACATAAGATTAATTTTTAACAGTAAACAAACTTTTATTAAAGATTTTCATTTTTGGTTCCCTTAATGCCTTCGTTGTGAATAAATCTGTAATTTCCGCAAATGAAAAAGGCTTTATCTCTTCTAATCGTTCCAATAATTCTTTTCAATAGTTGCACATTAATGACGAACAATATTATCTATCAATCCAACGAGTTTTCTGTTTTTGGCGACAGCGTGGTGCAGGGTAAATTCGTGGCGAGCGCTGTTTCACGGAGTGAAATTTTATCCAATTATGTAAGTGCCGCTGATCAATTTAAAAGCCCCGAGGTGAAATTTAAATTTAGTATTAATGGCGCTGATAACGGAGCCCCGGTTGGAAAAGATAATATGATTATTTGTGCAGGAGGCAACGGCAATTACGAAACACCTGTGATTCAATTTGGCCAACAATATATTGATTCAACAAAAAAACCTTCCAATGCGTATTTACCAAAAGATGTAAAGCTCACTTTGCGTGTAAACATGGCTGATGTATTAAAGTCATTCAAAGAAAAGGGCTATTATTCAACATTCGATGGAAATAAAATTTATAAGAATGATTTTAAAGGTGTGTTTGTTGCGGGAAATATTGCGCCATTGACATGGGATTTTAACAATCTGTATTCACACCAGGATCTGGAATTGAAAGACGATAACCATGATGGGATTTATGAAGTTACCTTAACCCTCAATCAACATCCGGACGAAAATAAGACAGCCACGTCATGGAAACTTGCCAAAGATATCAGCGCTTTTCCGCAATATCATTCGCCTGACGCCTTGCCGGATGCGCTGTACAACCTGGCTTTGGAAGAAATGCAAAATGCTATTGAGCCCGACAGTACTTTTCGCACAGGCAAAGAGTGGGCGGGCGTTTGGACACGCGACATCAGCTACAGCATTATTTTGTCAATGGGAATTTTGCAACCAAAAGTGGCGATGATCAGCCTGAAAAGAAAAGTGAAAAATGGAAAGATCATACAAGACACAGGCACCGGTGGTGCTTACCCGATTTCTACTGACAGGGAAATATGGGCCGTAGCAGCATGGGAAGTTTATAAAGTGACTGGCGACATGGATTGGCTACAATATGCGTACCCGGTGATTAAGAATTCAATTGATGACGATTTACATAATGTATATGATCCGAAAACCGGTATGGTAAAGGGCGAATCCTCTTTCCTTGACTGGCGCGAACAAACGTATCCAACGTGGATGCAGCCAGCGGATATTTATGAATCAGAATGCTTAGGGACAAACGTAGTACATTTTCAAGCAAACACCGTTTTGTCTGAGATGGCTGCTGTACTTGGGTTTGATTCCGATGTAAAAAAATATGAAGAAGTGGCGTCAAAGATAAAAGATGGAATTAATGAATATTTATGGCAGGACGATAAAAAATTTTATGGGCAGTACCGATATGGAAGAGTGGATAAAAGACTTTCGCCGAAATCAGAAGCGCTGGGCGAAGCGCTCACAATAATTTTCGATGTAGCAGATAAAGCGCGGTCACAGCAGATTGTTGCTAATACACCGGTTACACCGTATGGTATTTCGTGTATTTACCCGCAGATACCGGGCATTCCTCCCTATCATAACGATGCGGTTTGGCCTTTTGTGGAGTCTTTTTGGGCGCAGGCGTCAGCGAAGGCCGGCAACGAAGAATCTGTAACCAGGGCTATCAGCGCGGTTTATAGACCGGCAGCTTTATTCCTGACTAACAAGGAAAATTTTGTAGCGGCGAATGGTGACTATGCCGGCACGCAAATT
>Ga0207933_1000515_pt1 | contig 37023 bp, 32 predicted proteins | sample NGESurdeep092012_4_FD_184488 | JGI IMG/M metagenome (GOLD analysis project Ga0207933, IMG submission 184488) | Arctic peat soil microbial communities from Barrow, Alaska - NGEE Surface sample F53-3 deep-092012 (SPAdes) | ecosystem: Environmental > Terrestrial > Soil > Wetlands > Peat ... | reverse complement strand
AGACCCATCTTAAATTCACGACTATAACTTCTACGTGTCACCATTTGTACAGACTCCTTAAGGATAAACAAGGTGTCCAACAATTCCTGCGCACTTCATTGACTTTCCCCTTCATTGATCGCAATAGAGCAATCTTTATCAGCATCCGCACGTGGTGTCCCATCTCTTTTGAGGGAAGACCACCGTTCGAGCTGCATCGTAATTCCAGGATCACTCGTGTGATGAGGGATCCGGCGTATCTTAATTCGCTTCGAGACTGCCGCGGCGTCAAGAGTAATTTGACGCTCTGCTATTTCAGTCCCATTAAGCCCTTCACGAGTCCAAATTAGCTCACTTCCGTCCGGGATATTGTCCCGTGTTTCGCTCACAGCCTCGCCGCCTTCGCCGTCGCGATGTTGACTTGTGTAGTTACGTGGATCGGGACGGACTCAGTGAAAGCGGAGAGAGTTGCTTGAGTTTTCATTAATGTCCATTGCATATGCTAAAGAATGGAGAACCAGTCTTCGCTGCGTGCTCCAGTTTTGCGTCGAGCGCGTCGAGCAAGGAGATGCGTTCGTCGATGATTTCCGTTAAGTCTCGGCCATCGAAGAGAATTACTGGGTTCTCGTTTGTCCTGAACTCAGCTACGACTTCCTCACGAAATCCCGAAATTGAGAAAAATATGCCCCTTGAGCCATCCAGTTTTGCTTTGACTTTCTCTCGAAACTCTCGCAAGTCTCCAAGGGTAGGGAACTCTTTCCGCCATCTTGCCTCCAACAAATAGTGATGGTTTTTGTAAAGAGCGAGCCCATCAGTTTGTTCAGCTCCCGATTTAAACGGGGGTCGATACTCGATCTCGTAGATCTCAAAAAGCCTGCCGAGTAACTTCTCGAAGTTGTATCCGCGAACTTGCTCAGCATCCTTGGCTGTCACTAAAGCTCCGAATTCACTTCTGATCACCTCCATATTTGATGCTCTGATCGTTTGCATTTCTCTGATCTTGGCTGCGGTGCGGATTCGTTCTGATATGGCGTGCTCCTCTTCAGCACTAACTATTTGTTGCTTTGCAGCTAAGGTCTTGAGCGTGATAAGGGCAGACTTTGCTCCTTCAAGATCGGGTAAGTCCTTTTGCAGCGTCCGAATTTGGGAAAACTCGGCAACTATACTATGCTGGACACGAATACCGTTTTCGCCGATTTGGTCTAGGTCAGAGAGGATGGAGCGGGCAATCTTAAACTTCTCTAGTTGTTCGTACTTTATGTAGACCGACTCACTCACTCCGCATCGGAGCAAGAGTGCCTTCAAGTCAGTCTTGTAGTGAAAGCACTTCCCGCAACACTGAATCACGGCCTGTTGCAGGTCGATTGGAATGCGCTGGATTCTCATAACTCACCTCGAAAAGCTTTGGCGAGGATGGATTGGGTGGTGCGCTCTACTTGGGCTGTGGCTTCGGAGAGGCGGGATTCGACGGAGTCGGCGAGTGCGAAGAGGGTGTCGACCCTGCGAACGATCTCTGCTTGCTCGGATTGTAGAGGAATGGGAATCGGAGTATTCCTAACAATTTCTTGACTTATATTGGGTTGCGCGCCACCTTTGGCTCTATCAATCAAATCCTGACGGATGTAAAGGAGGTAACGAAAAGTAAATTGGAGGCTAATGTCTTCACGGAGGAATATGCCGCAGACTGCCTGGTTTGTAGCGGCCTCGAAGCCAAGTAAACCAAGCTTGCCAACAGTCGCCCCATACATTGCAATCAAAAGCGTGTTTTTTGGGAAGAGCTTTGCGCTCGACCGACGGAGCCCTTCAGTGGTCAAAAATTCAGTGGCTTGGGTTACAACGCCATCGTTGAGATCGCCCGATTTTATCCAAGGTATTGTTCCTCCGTAGAATTGCTTGTTAGACCGTGACGGCGTCCCGCCGCTCGACGTTCTAGCTACTTCACCAATTGTAGCTACGCGCCAGGTCTCTGGAAAATCTGAGACCGTGGCCCCATACTCAACCAATTCCAAACTGGGATGTTTAGCTCGCCAGTCGGCCGTAAGTTGGCCGGAGCAGGCGGCGGCAAGAACGGATTGGCGAAACTTCTTGAGGAGCGCAGGGATGGTTGCGAGGCGGTTACGCGGGAACGAAAGAAGTTCGCTGACCAATTCAATTGATTTAGCAATCAGCTCTTGCTCTTTCGGCTCAGGATATGCGACCTCGAGTTCGTATACATCTGACCGAGTCAGGCCAGGTATGGCGGTTGATCGATCCATCTGGTCGAGTCCCAGCTGACGAAGAAGAGCTAGCGTAAAGTGCCAGTTCCAAGGCGACTTTTCTATGTAGTAAGTGGTGTCGATCGGCCAGCATGGGCCAGGCTCAAAATGCAGTTTGCCAACACTGCCCTTTCGGCCAACCAGTATTGAGGGCCCCGTCGTCACGGCCCGATCATGCTGCCCAACAACTCCATTTGATCCATATACTGGGATCCGTCCTGGACGCCTATCTCGTTCCGGAAGCCCTTTGCCGTACTTCAACTCAAAGAGGTCTCCGAAGTTCGCTTTAGTCCAGGAGTCTGGCCAGTAAACGATACTATTCATGTGCGCCCTTGCCTTGAATGCGCTTTACCTCACGCTCGAAATCACTCTCAAACGCTTCATCTTGCTTGACCCGAAACATCGCGTACTGTTTCTCAGCAAGTTGTTTTGCCACTTCAGCCGACACCTTCCCAGCGTTGGTAAGGACCTCGTACTCGTTGAACTTTAGGAAAGCGTCGAGACGCTCGACCCAATCCGCCATCTTCATCGGTATCTGCCTCGCGGCCTGACCCTCTGCGTAAAGGAGATACTGCTCAACGATTCGATCCAGGTCCTTGATTTCCTTTTCAATCAGATAGTTCTTAGCAGAAGTGACATCACTTTTGAGAATTTTGCCTTTGGGGGCGTTCTTCCAAGTCGTCAGTCCCAGAGTCGGTTTTGTCGCATCAACTCGTTCGGCAATGATCTGAGCGGCAGTTCTACCGGTCACCGCCCAATGAAGCTTGTTCTGAACGGTGGCAAAGAAAGTTTTGGTAATATCGGCGTTGCCGTCGTAATCTATACTTGCCTGCTCGTAGAGATCGGTGATCTTGAGATAGAACCGCCGCTCACTAGCCCGAATCTCCCGGATCCGTTCAATGAGTTCGTCAAAGTAGTCTTTGCCAAAGCGTTTATTGAGCTTTAGCCTCTCGTCATCAAGGACAAACCCCTTGATGATGAATTCTTTTAGAGTGTTGGTCGCCCAAATCCGGAACTGGGTTGCTTGCCGAGAGTTCACTCGATAGCCAACGGCTATGATCGCATCAAGAGAGTAGTACTGAACCTTATAGGTCTTGCCATCACTGGCAGTATGTGCAAATTCTGCACATACTGAATTTTGGTCAAGTTCTTTCTCATCAAAGACGTTTCCAAGATGCTTTGTGATGACAGATCGATCCACACCAAAGAGGTCGGCTATATGTTTTTGAGTCAGCCAAAACGTGTCGCCTTCGTAGGTCACCTCGACCTTGGCTACTCCATCGGGAGTGGTGTAGAGGATGATCTCGCTCATCGATGCCCCCGACCAAAGATGGACCATGAATGACTAATCGTTGCCATAGTCTGGCTCCCATTCGAAATATCTTACAGTCTCAGTCTTAAACCGCCCAGGAAGGCCAGCTATTGCAAGTTCTTCCAATCCGGAGAGCAAAAGTGCACACATCGTGCATTTGAACCCTTCGGACTTGCAGTCAAGGCTCATTGTTGCATTTCCAATGTCATTTGGTAGATAGTCGATGAACTCCTCGTAAAGCTCGCTTCCTCGCAAGACCCCCCAGGAGCTGCAGGATGGACATTCAGCAATGGTGTCCGTTTCAGAGCATTGCCTGCAGGCGCTGTTCTCCGACTCTTTGATAACTGAATCCAGAGTAGCTTTATCTTTGCCCCTCTGAAATTCCCTTCGTGCTTGATTTATTCGACCGCCAACGGCGACTTCAATCGCCTTCGTTGCATCTAGAATGATCTTCTCCGCTTCGGTGGCCTCAGCAGCTTCAAGAAATTCAGTTAATGATTTACCTTGCTTTTCGCAAAGCAGCTTAACAATGCGCCAGTATTGCTGTTGCCAACTTCTTAGGTCTAAACCGTCAAATGGAAGATTGGCTGAATGTAGTTCCTCGTTACGCTTCTGTGCCATACGATTACAAAATGACTCTGCTTTCTCATCAAACCCATCAACTAGAAGGCTTAATCGTTCGTATAGCGTCTTCGCAATGATCGTTTTATATTCTTGGCTCTCCAGGTTTCCACAAGCAATTCGAACGCTCTTAAAGTCTTCAGGATTGACTACAAATATTGGGTGCATCCGTACAAGACATGCTTTGCCGAGCAACTCTAAAGCAACGGTTGCCCAAAACTGAAACATTGCGTTGTCGTTACGATCACGACAACTGACGGCGGTTTCGATATTTAGTCTTGCTTTTTTCCAGAAAGCGTCTGCGGTCAGCATGGTATGCCTCCTCTTACTAGTATTCGATGAAGAACTCTCCCTGGATCAGCAGTGTCGCAACTGGCCCGCCCGTGAAGCATTCTCCAGTTATCAAGAACAAGACAGAGCTCTTTCGACCACCCGACATCGAAGATTTTTGAATCAGGAATTGCAGATTCCAAATCCTCAAACAATGAGTGCGAATTGTTGGAGGCTGCAATCATGCAGTCACGGTCAAATCTGAGAAATCCCTGATCTGCAATCGACGAAAGAAAGCTCTGTCGGCCATTCACAACCTTGAAAATTGCAGTTCTTGCGCGCTCAAGCAAGTTTAAATGATTGTCTGTCCAATCACCTTGGGCAACTCGAGTTGGAACTCCCTGTGCATCAGTAGAAGATCGCAGAAGTAGATACTTTGGAGGCGTCGGCCAAAACGCACAGTCTGTGTGAAGTGGAAATGCGCCCTTGCCATGTCGGGAACTAAGGGAATTACGTTGTGCCGAAGCAGTGTCTTCAGGTTCGAGCTCATCGACAATTGGCCCAGCGCGTCGCATCGGTATCGGTGTTCCTAAATTGTTTGCTAACTCAAGCAGTCTCTCTAAGCTGCTAACTCGCCCTAAAACAAAGCCCTGCTCTTCAAAAATAAATTGACTACGACTGTTAAAGAAATCCTCAAATGACACTTCGCTTGTCATGCCTCCACCTTTTCTGGCTTTTCTAGGAGTTTGAGGACCTGGTTCAACTCTGCAATCGCGGCTGTGAGTTGAATGACAGTCTCAGTTATTATTTCTTCTGGTTCACCAAGATCGTCAGCGTCATCAAGCGATTCGTCTTTTATCCACTTGAAGCCATCAAGCTTGTATTCGCGCTTCTTTATCTCATCAATACCGAAACAGCGGAACCGCTCTGATTCCGTGCGCCGTGATTGACCGTTCGGATCGTCGCCGTATGCTTTCTCAAATTCTGCGAAGTGAGCAGCAGTAAGTGGACGGTCCTTCTTAGTGATTCCAGGAATGTTCGCCCTGCCATCGTAGAGCCAAACTCGCTTCGTCGGCTTGCCCTTGGTAAAGAAGATTGCGTATGTCTTGGTTCCTGGGGTGTACGGCGTGAATGTGCCACGAGGAAGCCTGAGAACCGTGTGCAAATCACAATCTTGCATCAATATTTTAAATATCTCACCAGCCTGATCAGCAAACAGGACATTATCGGGAACTACGACGGCAGCTCTGCCTCCCGGCTTGAGGAGGGTTAAGATGTGCTGAACGAAATTAAGCTGTTTGTTACTGGTGGTAACAGTAAAGTCCTCCCGTTCGGGAGCTTGGTTGGCGCCGCGGTTGCCAAAGGGCGGATTGGTGATGACAACGTCAAATTTCGGCCCGCTGTAGACTTCATAGATCGAGTCTCCAAGGGCGATGTGAGGCGAGACGTTGTGGAGATACAAATTCATCAACGAGAGTCGGCGCGGACGTGCAACCAACTCTTGACCAAAATAGGTCTTCTCACGAATGCGTTTCTGAGTGTCGCGGTCAGGGGCAACTTTCTCTTTGCGAAGTTCATCCTTGAGCCACTCGTAGGCGGCGATTAAGAATCCTCCCGTTCCACAGGCTGGGTCGCCGATGGTGAAATCGGCCTTGGCGCGTGGGTCAGGCTTAATGCACCGCATCATGCTTTGGATCAAGAGTCGTGGCGTGAAGTATTGGCCCGCACCCTTCTTGCCTTCGCTTGCAGCTTTTTCCAGGAGGCCTTCGAAGGCTTCGGCCTTCACGTCAACGTCAAGACTCGTCCATTCAGTCTCGTCAATGAGTCCAATCAGCTTACGGAGATTGACCGGGTTTGCGAATCGAGACTGAGCCCCGGCAAAGATATCACCAAGAATTCCAGTTTGCTTTCCGAGGTCTCTGAGCAATCGCGGGTATTCGTCGGTCAGCTCGACTCCACTCAGTTTCTTGAGGTAGGCCCAATCACAGTCGGTTGGAATCTCAACTCCTCGCTCGTCGGCCATCTTTAAGAAGAGGAGGTATGTGATTTGCTCGATGTAGTCGCCATAGTCGATTCCGTCGTGGCGAAGGGTGTGGCAGAATCCCCAAAGTTTTGATACTACGTCTGTCATGTGAATTCGTTATGCGGCGTGGGCGATGGCCCAGTTAAGACGTGCTAACAGGTCTTTAAGGCTTCCGCCAAAGGCTCGATTTGCACGGGCAAAGCCACCACGTTCGTCAAGCGGGTGCAATTCAAAATCATCAGGCTCGATGGCAAGGTCTGCAACGAGGCGCTGGCGAATAAGCTCCAGCCAACCGCGTTGCTCTTCTGAGAGTTCCATGGTTCCGGTTGCCTGGCTGATCGCAGCATTGACGCGCTCTTCAGCTGTCCAGAGCATTTTTGTGTCGTCAGCAGCGTTCTTGACCATTGAGATTACGTCAGCGAGCGCCTTGTGCTTTGCAATGGTTACGGCTTCACGCACTCTTTCTTCTGGGAATTGAGCCTGTCGAAGCGCGGAGCGAAGATCACGCAACGCTTGGGTACTCCAACCCTCGGGCTTGTCGAGAAGTATCCTCAAGGCTTCGATGTGGTCTCGATTCGTCTCCACGAACTTACTGAATTCAGCAAGGTAATCGGCGGGCCTCAGATCGTTCTCTTTGTGTCGAATGAGTCGCTCGGAGGTCACGGTGTCTTGAACACCAGTGGCAATTACGAAGTCTCTGTTCGGCCTTGGATACTGTTTGAGGAACTGCTGGAAGTCTTCGTTCCTGAGCAGTTCCATCGTGCCGGTGAAGTTTGTTTTGAGGAGTTGATCAAGCTGATCGGCAAAGGCTGTGAGATCGAGGTTCTTGGTGAACTCCAAGAACTTGACTCTGCCTTCGCCGGTGATCTCTTTGTCGATCCGGCGAAGTCGCTTGGTGAGCACCTTGACGTTGTAGTCGCGTCGCTCATTGTTCCAAATGCTCTCGATGACCTCTTCAAGCGGCATTGGGTCGCTCACAGGAGCTTCAATCGCCATTCCGCTCGCTTGTCTAAAGCTGTCGATGAGTGTGCCGTCAAAACAGTCCACTACCACGAAATGAGATTTGGCTGGACCTTCAAAGGTGTCGCAAAGCCGGGTTCCACGCCCGAGCATCTGCTCAAACAAAATGCGGCTTTTCACCGGTCGGAGGAAAACAAGAAATTCTATTGATGGAACATCGACTCCGGTTGTGAGTAGGTCAACAGTAACCACGATCTTGGGCTCAGGTCGATTTCTGAACTCTTTTATTCGTTGGAGCGGTCGATCAACATCTTTTGCGCCAGTGATCTTTGAGACGAAGGCATCTCCACGCCCGAAGATCTCACGGCACAGTGAAACGAGTTGATTCGCATGACTGGTGTGCTGAAGGTCATTGGCGGCAAAGATGAGCATCTTAGGAAATCGGCCGTATTCCGCTTCGTGCGCTTCCGCGTGCTTTTTGAGTTCCTCAACGATCTTGCGGTTTGAGTCTGGCGCGGTGATCTTTGCCTCTATCGCGCTCGCATCGTAGATGACCTCATCTTCAAGGTAGTCGATGTTCTTTGTCGTGCCTTCCTGGGTGTCAACCAACTCGATTCGCTCGCCCTCTCTGAGCGTGACACCTTCGATACGAACATCAGACCGAACCTTGATTACATCAAAATCAACCAGGAAGCCTGCGTCAACCGCTTCCTTATAGGTGTACCGATACACTGGCTCGCCAAAGTAGGCGACGGTGTGAGCGGCAGGGGTCGCAGTCAGTCCAACTTTGATCGCGTCAAAGTGGTCCAGTGTGTCTCGCCAGATTGACTCCTCTTTGCGGGAATATCCTCGGTGACACTCGTCAGCGATAATCAGGTCAAAGGCGTGGATTGGGATGTTTAGTTGTTCTGCGTCATCCTCAGTTTCGCCAAGCCCTTCGAGCATTCCTTGCCGTCCAAACAGGTTGATCGCCATTCGCTGAATCGTGGAGACGTAAACGAAAGCATCTCCTTGTTGTGGGTCCGTCAGATAGCGATTAGGCAGAAGCTTTGGATCGAATTTCTCTCCACTATCATCGTCCATGTCGCCTTGGCTGAATCGCTGGCTGTAGACCTCATATGCTTTGTCGAACTTCAAACCTGGTTCACATTCGAATGAGGCGAATGCTCGGACAGTCTGTGCTGCAAGTGCCCGTCTATCGACAAGGAACAGAATTCTCTTCGCCGCGCCCGATTTCATGAGTCGGTAGGCTTGCTGAATTGTAGTCCGCGTCTTTCCCGTTCCAGTTGCCATAACAACCATCATCTGACGCTTGTTATCTCGAATCGCGGTTTCAACAGCTTGTATTGCTCGTTCTTGATATCCACGAACTGAACCCTTCCGAAACGGCAAATCCTTCAGTTTTGAGAGAAGTTCATCCTCATTGCGCGAAAGCATTTCTTGGAGCGCACCGGGAGTATGGAACGTGGCAACCTTTCGCGACCGATTGAGGGGGTTCCGAATATCTTGAAACCAAATGATCTCTCCATTAGTTGAATACAGAAAAGGAGCTTTGTACCCGGCATCATAGGATTTAATTGTTTCCAGAATGCCGAGAGAGTATCTTGCGGCTTGGGTGAGAACATTTTGAGGGCCGACCGTGACCTTCTTTGCCTCAACGACACCAAGAATTTGACCATCAGAAAATAGCGCGTAATCTGCAGGTCCGTTTGCGGTAGGAAATTCGGCTATGGCTTCGTTACCGGTCTTGCCCGCTTGCGGTTTTAATGAGTCCACTACCTCCCAACCTTGGGCGCGAAGTTTCGGATCAATTCGCTTTCGCCTTGTCTGTGCCTCAGATTCGTGGAAAGATGACATTTTTGCTTTAATTAGATATTGCCTGATTCTGGAGTAATTCAAACAGATTGAACTTAACCCTGCTTGGAATCTTTCTGGTAGCTCCCCCGAGGGCAAAAATGCATAATTCTTACATAGGTGTACCTTTCGCATAACGACGACCTAGTCAATTCCGCCGAGCAAATTTACTAGGTTTTCGAATAAAGTTTCGAAAACTAACAAAATTGATCGTACTTATTGACTGTTTTTCCTGGATTGTCAGTGACCAGCCTCGCAGACCCGTAACCTCGGAGTTCCGCAGTATTGGAGATCGGTGGGGACCGGTAGTTAACCTGACTCCGGGAAGGGAAAGATGGAAAAACAAAATGGAAGGACTTGAAAAAAACAAGCCGATGTGGCTAAGCAAACTGCCGATTAGTTACCCTCTAAAGCAGAAATAATAAATTCCCTAAGAAGACTGCTCGCGGGATAAGAATGGGCAACAAAAAAACTCGCAAACAAAGTTTGCGAGCCCAATTGTTACATTAAAAGCGATTTAGCGAAGCGTTCAAAAAAAGTACCATCTGGATATGTCAGATGCCGACTTGCGGCACTGAGTGCTTATCCTTTAAGGAGGTGATCCACCCACACCTTCCGGTACGGGTACCTTGTTACGACTTAGTCCCCCTTACTCCCCTCACCTTCGGCCGCTCCTTCCTTGCGGTTAGGCCACGGACTTCGGGTGAAAACAATTCAGGTGACTTGACGGGCAGTGTGTACAAGACCCGGGAACGTATTCAACGCAGTATAGCTGACCTGCGTTTACTAGCGATTCCGACTTCATGCAGTCGAGTTGCAGACTGCAATCTGAACTGAGGACGTATTTTTGGGATTGGCTCCACCTCGCGGTATTGCGACCCATTGTTTCGCCCATTGTAGCATGTGTGAAGCCCCAGATGTAACTGCCATGCTGACTTGACGTCATCCTCACCTTCCTCCGGCTTACACCGGCGGTCTCCCGTGAGTCCCCAACTTTACTTGCTGGTAACACAGGACGAGGGTTGCGCTCGTTGGCGGACTTAACCGTACACCTCACGGCACGAGCTGACGACAGCCATGCAACAAGTGTCTTTGTGTCCTTTTGGGAGGGCCTGCTTTCACAGGATTTCACGCGATGTCAAATCTGGGTAAGGTTCTTCGGTTAATATCGAATTGATCCACATGCTCCACCGCTTGTGCGGGTCCCCGTCAATTCATTTAAGTTTCATCCTTGCGGACGTACTCCCCAGGCGGGATACTTAATGCGTTAGCTGCGGCACAAGAGGGATGGTTACCTCTTACGCCTAGTATCCATCGTTTAGGGCGTGGACTACCAGGGTATCTAATCCTGTTTGCTACCCACGCTTTCGCGCCTCAGCGTCAGGATAGGACCAGTTTGCTGCCTTCGCCATTGGTGTTCCTCCCGATATCTACGCATTTCACCGCTACACCGGGAATTCCACAAACCTCTTCCTACCTCCAGCCCGTCAGTATGTAAAGCAGTTTCTGAGTTGAGCTCAGAGATTTCACTTCGCACTTAACGAGCCGCCTACGCGCTCTTTACGCCCAGTAAATCCGGACAACGCTTGGTCCCTACGTCTTACCGCGGCTGCTGGCACGTAGTTAGCCGGACCTTATTCGACAGGTACCGTCCTAAGTCTTTCCTGTCAAAAGGAGTTTACGAGCCTAGACCCTTCATCCTCCACGCGGCGTCGCTGCATCAGGGTTGCCCCCATTGTGCAAGATTCCTAGCTGCTGCCACCCGTAGGTGTGTGGGCCGTGTCTCAGTCCCACTCGAGCGGATCATCCTCTCAGACCCGCTACCCGTCGTCGGCTTGGTAGGCCATTACCCCACCAACTACCTGATAGGCCATAAACCGCTCCTGAAGCGAAAAACCATTTAATCTTCTCTTGATGCCAAAAAAAGGTCACATCCGGTATTGCTCGTCATTTCTGTCGTATATCCCAGTCTTCGGGGCACGTTGTTTATGTATTACTCCGCCGTTCGCCACTGCCTATTGCTAGGCCGTTCGACTTGCATGCTTTAGGCACGCCGCCAGCGTTCGTCCTGAGCCATGATCAAACTCTCCGTAGAAATTTTTGACCAATTCCACTTTTTAAAGTGGTCGATCGGCTCTATTTTAGTTTCGGAATTTTTCCGTAGCTTTTCGCTACGAGGCTCCTTCCATCGAGACAAAACTCGTAGGAATTCGCCTTCCTCCAATTATCTTTTCAATAATTGGTTTGAAGTTAATCAGAGTGTTTCAACCTTGATCAACTGTCAGAACTCTTAATCTGAACGCCTCGCTATTTCGCTTTCAATGTTCTGCACCTCGAGAGGCGCAAGAGATATTATAGGCAGGTAAATTCCCGTTTGTCAAGGGGTAAATCTCTTTTTGACACATTTTGATGACTTTTTTTGTAAATTGGCGTAAACCTGGGCTAAATAAGTTGGTTGCATCGAATCCATTTTGGAAATCAGTGATATAGTTGAAGTTGGCTCTATAGTTTTGTTTCATGAATTTATTTGGCGATTTTCTAAATCTCAATAAATGGACGCCCATTGATATCGTTGCGATAAACCGCGACCAGTTTACGGCTGCTAAGCGAACCTGTTACCTGAGAGCAAAGTGCTCGACCGTTTTTCGAACTCTTAAAGTTCTGTGCCGCCCAGCCAGGCTCATCGCCATTTTTTCCTGCGCGGCAATTGCATTTACCGCATGCGCTCAAGGGATATCGGTTTGCATTACCAGCATTTCCTCGGTAAAGCTTCCCGTGAAAAGCAAAGCTCTTAAAGATCACCAAGTTAACGCTCCTGCCTTCACAACACGTCCCTCCTCAATTTTTTATGGGAGCCATCCAAGTAAATCAAGAGGTCGGGGAATGTGGAAGCCTTCTGCCTTAGAGCAGCTTAGCTGTCAGGGTCTTTATGCTTCCACAAAAGTGCTTGCAACCGCAAGGCATCCTGAATCAGTTCTTGAAGCACCTGGTTCAACTCTTCCTTGGGAAGGCGGCTCTGCTACCGCTTCTGGCACGCTAAACACTGGAAACGGAAATAATCTCACCTCGCTTCATCTGTTTTCCTGGAAGCAAAGAGGTGGAATGACAGTAGATTTCACGCTTTACCAAAACAGCGAGAATTCTTATGTTGGAGAACTAGGCAATAACTGGTCTTGGAGTTTTAACGATTACCTCAACTTAGGAATTGGAACTGTCACCGTCCACTACGGAAACGCCTTAGCAATTCCCTTTACCGGCTCCGGTCCAAGTTTTACCCCTCCAACTGGCATTCACGATAGGCTAGTTCAAAATTCAGATTCCACTTACACGCTTACAAAGCTAGATGGGACAACTTATCAATATAACCCAGCTGGGTATTGCACAAGTATTACGGATCGAAATGGCAATGCGATAACTCTCACCTTAAATGCAGTATATCGATCCGAAAACAGGAAGGATGACAAAACGATATCCTAGGCGTGGTAAAAACAAACGCCAACAGGTTAAGCGCGGTCGAAACCGAAACTAGGGGCATTAAGAATTGTGTCCTTGACGATTAAAAGTTTTCGCAAGCTAAAGTTTAATGGATACCTGAGGAAAGAGGCCTTAAAGAAGATGAGGATGTCTCAGATTCCCGCATACTTAAGTCCGGGGCGCGAAAACTGGGTCCCCGTTGTTTATTGGTCAGACGACATCGTCAGCTATTTTGAAGCTGTCGGACCTGGTCTTAGTGCAAGGTTAATTACAAGGTTCCTTTACGTTGAAGAAGAGGTCGTTCGACCAGATCTGTGGGAAAAAGTGCCGGGCACTCTCGACATTCTTGCCTCAGCAGTGGACGCGATTGTCGAAGTTTTAAAAGAAGTCAAATATCAGGTTATATTTCTCAGCGATGCCTTATATCGCAGAAAAAGTGCACCTTTCAAAACCGGGGAGCAAGAATTTTTCCTCGGTGGTCTTCTTGCCAAAATTTCACTTGATATGCTCCTGGAAGAAGAAGTAGTCTTACCCTTGATTGAATCCATTGCCTGGGAGGCGGGTGGTGGTCTCTTGTTCGGTGAATGCAACGATCCTAACTGGCAAACTTTATCTGATATCAAAGGTTATAAATCTTTCGGGTATTTGTTTAGTGCCTTCGAAGGTTTTGGTCACGTGATCTATTGCACGAAGTCTTTCGCTGATCGGCTACCGGAGACTTGTGAATACGACTGGGAGGATGACTAGGCGATTCATTGGGGATTATACTGATCCAAAAGGATATAAATGGGAAATTGACCCGAAGTCTGGAAGAATGATCAAACGGTACCCCAAAAAGGGCAAAAACAAGAACAAACAGATAAAGCGCGGTAGAAATGCAAATAAGGGGTATTGAGTGCGGTGGCGTTGATTGTTAAAAGCTTCAGAAAACTTAAGCTGAACGGAAATCTCAAGGAAGACGCATTATTCAAGATGCGTATCTCCCAGATTCCTGGGTATTTGAGCCGAGCTCGCAAAAGCTGGGTTCCTATAGTTTACTTGCCAGATAACGTCATCGAATATTTTGAAGCGGCTGGGAACGGTCTAGATTACAGGCTAATGTCAAAGCTTGTTAGATTCGAAGACGAGGTGCCGCCCGAATTGGACGAAGCGTTGCCTCCCAGCCTAGACGTTCTTGGGGTAGCAGTGGATGCGATATTAGAAGTTCTAGAAACATGTAAGTTTCCTGTTATATTTATTAGCGATGCTGCTTACCGTAAAAAAAGTGCGCCTTTTACTACGGGGAAACAAGAATTTCTTCTCGATGGTCTGCTTTCCAAAATTTCACTCAAGATGCTTATGGAGGAAGAAGTGGTGGTCCCATTAATTAAATCTATTGCCTGGGAAGCAGGCGGGGGACTCTTGTTCGGTGAATGCAAAGATCCCAACTGGCAAACTTTATCAGATATCAAGGGTTACAAATCTTTTGGATTTTTGTGCGCTGCTTTTGAGGCATATGGCTACGCGATCTATTGCACGAAGTCTTTTGCAAATCGATTACCTGAGATTTGCAATTACGACTGGGAGGATGATTAAAACGACTCGCCAATCACGACTCTGGACCGGACAGCCCGGCTCCAATAATGGTCAATGGGTGAACCCTCGCAATGGTGAATCACTTCACCCGCATTCTAGCGATGCCACTCACGAAGATCACTGGGATTACACCGATAGCAAAGGAAAACAATGGGAAATTGACCCTAAGACTGGAAGGATGAAAAGGAAAGATGATAAAAAGGGCAGGCAGAAAACACGAGGCCGGAACAAAAAGAAGGGGCTGTAGCCGTGCCTACGACAATCAAAGTCTTCAAAAAGCTAACCTTTAACGGAAATCTAAAGAAAGACGCATTATTTAAGATGCATATCTCTCAGATTCCTGGGTATTTGAGCCGGGCTCGCAAAGATTGGGTTCCTCTAGTTTATTGGTCAGATGAAATCTTGCAATATTTTGAAGCAATTGGGACCGGTCTAGATTCCAAAAAAATTACAAGATGTCTTTTGTCGGGATTCTTGCGCGGAGGCGAAGTTCGAGCCGACTTGATGAAACAATTACCTCACACTCAAGACGTTCTCGGCGTTACGTTGGGTGCAATAATCGAAGTACTGGAAGAATGTATGTATCCAGTTATATTTCTTAGCGACCCGGGTTACCGTAAAAAAAGTGCCAAGTTTACCACCGGAGAGCAAGAGTACTTTCTTGACGGTCTTCTTGCCAAAATTTCACTAGAGATGCTTAAGGAGGAAGACGTGCTGATCCCTTTTCTTGATTTCATTGCCAGGGATGGCGGAGGAGGACTCCTATTCGGAGAATGCAAATATCCCAACTGGAAAACACTATCAGATATCAAAGGTTACAAATCTTTTGGATTCCTGTGCACTGCATTTGAGGCATATGGCTGTGCGATCTATTGCACGCAATCTTTTGCGGATCGGTTGCCTGACACGGGCGAATATGATTGGGAAGATGCCTGAGCGATTCATTTTCCAAGGCAGACAAGTTTGCGAATCGCTTCGTCAGTACCGTCAAAAGTGGCTACTAGGTATCGAGAGGGTCTGATCTACTGTGGTCTCGCTGACGAAGATGCTTGTTCAAGCTGATTCGATCCGGGTGCCTCAATATCAAATATGGTCTTCGGAGGTGCAGTTCAATTTTTCGCTCAACTTGCCAACCCTTATCCATTACCCCCTTTGAACCTTTCAAAGAAGCCTCGTTTAGGAGCGGGCAAGGTCTTTAGGTGCACCTGTGCATTTATTTCGTTTAAGCGATTATTGGATGAGATCAAGGCGTTTAGCTGCTGGTCTTTAACCTTAAGTTGCTCCAGAAGATTCTCAATGACCTGCGCGTGCTCAAGTAGGCTTTGACTCGTAGCAGATAGTCTAACCTCTAACAGCTTAAGTTCGTGATCGCGAGCAGATTCTTGAACTTTGAGGGGCGCGAATGAACTATCCCGCCGGTTCCATGCTTTTAGGTCTTCAAGCTCTATCAGATAGGTTTCAATTCCACCCACCTTGGTTTTAGTGGCAAGCAATTTCCCAGTTCTAATTGCTCTTCGCACCGTCATAGGATTAAGTCCGGCTGTTTTTGCCGCCTCGGTGATCGTTAGACCTGGAACTTTCCTGAAAGCCTAACAGCAAAGCTTTGTAAGTCGCGAATTGAAAGGTTGACCCCCGGCACTTGATAATCCCAAGTTTTCTTCCGAAATTTTGGATTTAATTTAGTCCATACTTTATCCGGCAAGGAGTCCTATGAAATTGGACCTGGATCACCGTCTAACCAATCTTCGTTCACTATCACGTCAATTAAGCAACAATATTCGGCAGTGAATCGATCTCGCGCAGTTTATACCTTTGCAATCTTCTTTGGCGCGTTTATGCTCTTTTGCGTGGAACCCATGGTCGCAAAAGTAATGCTACCAAGATATGGCGGCTCCGCTGCTATCTGGAACGCAAGCCTTCTTTTCTTCCAAGTCATGCTCTTGCTCGGATATTCCTACGCCCATCTTGGAGCCCGATTTTGGCCGAAGTATCAGCCAATTGTTCATTTAATTCTCATCGCAGCAACCTTCCTTTTTCATCCGATGAGCTTTCCAACCGGGACGCCAAGTACTTCCCATCCCACGCTCAATGTACTTTTTGATCTTTTTCGCCTTTGCGGTCTTCCTTTTTTCCTCCTCTCGGCCGGAGCACCAATGCTTCAGAAATGGTTCTCAAGCACTACTGATTCCCATGCTTCCGATCCCTATTTTCTCTATGCCGCCAGCAATATTGGCAGCCTCCTCGGGCTCCTCATTTATCCGATACTCATTGAACCTAATATTGGATTGCATGCTCAATTAACGGACTGGCTTGGCGGATTTGCCATCAACGGACTCTTAATCGCACTTGCCGCCGCTATGGTCTATCAGGTTTTAATCCGTGAGGCCGTTGAGCCCGCCGTGGAAGCAGATAACCAGTCAATAAAAACTTCTACAAGAATTCTATGGGTTGCCTTGGCCTTTGCACCTTCGAGCTTATTGCTCGGTGTAACGACCTACCTCACCACCAATATTGCTCCGATTCCACTGCTCTGGGTAATCCCACTCAGCCTTTATCTCATTTCCTTCATCCTCGCATTTTCAAAACACAAAATCGCCAGCGCGGGAGTTCTGGGCCGATTTGTTCCCCTGATTTGCACGCCGCTTGCGCTGGCGATGATTCTCGAATCAACTCAGCCTCTGATACCACTTGCAATTTTTCATCTTGGTGCAGTATTTCTCGTCTCCTGGGCGTGCAATGCTAGGCTCGATGACTCCCGCCCATCAGCCAAGCATCTCACTGAATTCTTTCTGTTAATCGCTCTTGGAGGAGCGTTAGGAGGAGCCTTCAATGCGATAGTCGCGCCTCTGATTTTCAGCACACTTTTTGAATATCCACTTGCTCTTGCTATCGGCTGCGCCCTTGTACTTTCAACTAGATCCGCCGGCCCTAATTGGAAGAAATCGGATTCGTATTGGTTTTTCGGCGTGCTGGTACTGACCGTTTTCGCTACTTACATAACCAAAAGCTCTGGTTTGGCTCCAGGTCCAACCCGAACGCTAATCACAATTGGTTTGCCCGCGATTTTATGTTTTGTCGCCTCTGATCGCCCCACGCGATTTGGCCTATGCCTTGCTGGGCTTTTCATCGGAGCGAGCTTTGCTCAAACCGCTTCCGATGGAACCGTGATCCTCAGCGAAAGAAGCTTCTATGGAGTCAACCGAGTTATTTCAGATTCGAAATCCAATCAAATCAAACTGGTTCATGGAAACACCGTTCATGGCATCGAAAAGCTAGATCCAGCTCACATCGATGAGCCGTTAACTTATTACACTAAATCCGGTCCAATCGGCGAAATTTTTACTGATTTGAACCAAATCGGATGGCGTCAGCCGGTTGCATTAGTCGGCATGGGAGCCGGCTCGCTGGCCTCCTACGGCGTGCCGGGAGAGCAAATGACTTTCTTTGAAATTGATCCCGAGGTGATTCACATCGCGAGCAAAAGCGGTCTGTTTCATTTCATACCAGATTCAAAAGCCACAATCAGCATAGTTCAAGGGGACGGCAGGCTCTCCCTCGCGGCTCAGACTGATGATCAATTTGGTCTGATTGTTTTGGATGCGTTCACTTCCGATTCGATCCCAGTTCATTTGCTCACCCAAGATGCGATTTCCATGTATCTAACGAAGCTGAAACCTCATGGATTTCTTGCATTTCATGTTTCAAATCGATACCTCAGCCTGGCGCCTGTTCTTGCTCGGGAAGCAACTAATCTCGGATTAGTTGCTTTCTACAATGACGATTCATACGTAACAGACGAGGAAATCCAGAATGGGAAACGTCCGAGTCAGTGGATGATCTTAGTCCGCAAACGTAGCGACCTTCCAAAATCGTTATGGCGAAACAGGGATTGGCTGGCGCCTGATATGGCTCAAAAAGGCTGGACAGACGATTATTCAAACGTGCTCAGCGCCCTTCATTTAGGGTCATAATAAAGTCATAGTTGGATAACGAAACCCATAAAATTGCTCAGCATAAATCGGTGCCAGGCTGGAAGGTCCTCGCAACTACAACATGGGGTTGTCTTCTTTTTACACTTGTTATGGCAGTTTCAACCTATGCGATAGGCAAATATGTGGGCGGCTATCTTAAAGCTCGTCACGACGCAGAGCTGGCGCGGGAAGGAAAGCAACCTATGCCAATTCCACATCCTGACGTCCCACCAATGCCGTAGTTTGACTCGCTTAAAGCAAGCCTCATTAGTCCGTCGTGTATTCTGAAGCGAGCATGGAAAGTTCAAATAGGCTTATCAAGATTCTGTGCTCCACGACAGTTGTCTATTTAATTTTTTTTCTCGGCTACATCGCTTCGGCGAGAGGCTTATCTTCCTGGTATCCATTCGCTTCCCGTCCGCCATGGGGCGTTGTCAGTTTTCTCTTTGTCCCAATATGGCTTCTGGTTTATATCCCCGTAGCTTTTGCGGTTTGGAGAGCCTATGAACGACGTTATTTTGATGTTTTAATTGTTTGCCTGGCTCAATTAATAGCTCAAATTGGTTGGCAATACTGCTTTTTTGACTTGCGGAAATTCCCTGCATCATTAACTTTTGCAGGGCTGGAGGTTGTGCTTGGGATTATAATTTTCGCCACGCTCGCAAAAAAAGATTTGAAAACTGGAATCCTCCTTCAAAGCATCACCGTGTGGGCGATCTATTCGATAGCCCTCACCGCTGCTATCCATAAACTTAATCCTTAACATGTTGTTTTGGGAAGGCTCCCGAAGCGTAGAAACAATTATTGCGCGAGACTTCTGACACTATTAGTGATAGAATAATGTCTACTATTTAGAAATTTCGAGCGGCATCATTTAACCGATTCATGACTGATTCACCTCTACATAACCGCGTGCTCGTAGTGGGAGCGCGGGAAAACAATCTCAAGAATATAACGGTGGAAATTCCCCGCGATAAACTGGTGGTTATTACCGGTCTGTCTGGCTCGGGTAAATCATCCCTTGCTTTCGAAACTATTTACGCGGAAGGTCAACGTCGGTACGTTGAATCCCTCAGCGCTTACGCCAGGCAATTTCTTGGGCAAATGGACAAACCAGACGTCGACCATATCGAGGGGCTTTCTCCAGCAGTATCTATCGATCAAAAAAGTGCCTCCAAAAATCCGCGCTCAACCGTTGGAACCGTTACCGAAATCTACGATTATCTGAGGATTCTTTACGCTAGAACCGGTATTCCTTATTGCATTTACGGCCACGGCCCAATCGAAAGGCAATCTACCGATCAAATTGTCGATGAAGCAAAATCCCTACCTGAAGGCACAAGATTGCAAATCCTTGCGCCGGTAGTTCGAGGGCGAAAAGGAGAATATAAAAGTGTTCTGGCGGACGTCAACAAAGCCGGGTACGTCCGAGTGCGAGTTGATGGGGAAATGTACGAAGTTACCGATGACATCCCAATGGATCGCTACAAACAGCATACGATTGAAGTCGTTGTCGATCGAATCGTAACTAAAGTCGGAATTGAACGCAGACTGAGCGATTCGATTGAAGCAGCTCTTAAGCTCGGAGGTGGATTGGTCACCCTAAATTATCCAAAACCTGAATCCGGTGCACTTCCAAAGAATTCAACTGAGAACTCAGACGGTTCGGTTGACGTTTTATTCAGCGAAGCTTACGCTTGCGCGGTTTGTGGATTCCAATTACCCGATCTTGAACCGAGAATGTTCTCATTTAACTCGCCTTATGGAGCTTGCCCCGAATGCACCGGATTAGGCACAAAAACCGAGTTTGATCCTGACTTAGTCATTCCAGACCCGAGCAAGCCCCTTCGAGAAGGAGCAGTTCTGCCATTCGTAAACAAATCAGGCGAAATCAAAGAATGGTGGCCAGAAATCCTCGATGCGGTCGGCAGGCAGGTCGGATTTGACGCAACGCGACCGGTAAAGGACTTATCGCCGGAAGCGATGAACGCAGTTTGGAACGGTTTAGAAGAACCAGTTGCGGTTCGCATGAAGTATTCAAAGACGGAACGAACTTTTCGAACTACTTGGTACGGCGTGATTCCAACTTTGCGCAAAAGATACGAGCAAACCGAAAGCGACTGGATAAAGCAAGATTTGGAGCAATACATGTCCACCAAACCTTGCCCAGTTTGCAAGGGGAAGCGTCTTAAGCCAGAGTCGCTTTGCGTAAAGGTGAGTAACAAAGACTTAAGCGAAGTAGCCTCGTTTTCGATTGACGATGCGTTTACATTCTTTGCCGATTTACCCTTGAGAATATCAAGTCGTCAGCTTAAAATTGGCGAAAGAGCGATTAAAGAGATCGGCGAACGATTGCGATTTTTAGTTGACGTCGGTCTGGGATACCTCACCTTGGACCGTAATGCCCGAACTCTTGCTGGCGGTGAGGCTCAAAGGATTCGGCTCGCAACCCAAATCGGGTCTGGATTAATGGGCTGTCTTTATATCTTGGATGAGCCCAGCATAGGATTGCATCAGCGAGATAATCGGAAACTAATTGAAACCCTTCTGAGGCTAAGGGATATCGGCAATTCCGTCTTGGTTGTAGAGCACGATGAGGAAACGATGCTTGCTGCCGATCATATCCTTGAACTTGGTCCAGGTGCAGGTGAGCATGGCGGAGAAATTGTTGCTCAAGGAACAGTGTCCGAGTTTCTCAAAAGCGACGCCCTTACGGCTCAATATCTGCGCGGAGACAAAAAAATTCCAACACCGGACATACGTCGCGAAATAACAACCCAAAATGGGGTGATCCATCTCAAAAATGCGAGAGGTAATAATCTTAAAAACATTGATGTGGATATTCCGCTGGGGATGTTTGTATGCGTCACCGGAGTTTCCGGATCGGGCAAATCAACATTGGTTCAGGACACGCTTTACCCGCGCCTAATGTATGATGTTTATGGAACTCGAACTACCTGGGCTGCCCATGACTCAATTGAGGGCATCGAAGAGATTGATAAGGTCATTGATATCGACCAATCTCCCATCGGAAGAACTCCTCGATCTAATCCCGCTACCTATACGGGCACCTTTGATATGGTAAGAGAGCTTTTTGCCCTTACAAACGATGCAAAAATCAGAGGATATAAGAATGGAAGATTCTCGTTTAATGTTAAAGGCGGAAGATGCGAAGCATGCCGAGGCGATGGCGTTTTAAAGATTGAGATGGTATTCCTACCCGACGTTTACGTTCCTTGCGAAATATGCAAGGGTAAACGATATAATCGTGAGACTTTAGAGGTTAAATATAAAGGAAAAAATATCTCCGATGTGTTGGCGATGACCATTGACGAAGCGTGTGAGTTCTTTCATCCTATCCCTAAAATTTATAGGAAATTAGAAACATTGCAGCAAGTTGGTCTTGGATACATTCGCATGGGTCAACCTGCCACAACTTTATCTGGTGGAGAAGCGCAAAGAATCAAGCTGGCCGCCGAGTTATCTAAACGATCAACCGGCAAAACCTTTTACATTTTAGATGAACCCACTACTGGTTTACATTTTGAGGATATAAATCGCCTGCTAGAAGTTTTGCAAAAGTTGGTAGAAGCAGGAAATAGTGTGGTGGTTATTGAGCATAACCTAGACGTGATTAAAACTGCTGATTATCTCATCGATATGGGCCCGGAAGGCGGGTCTGGTGGTGGTCAAGTAATTACTTATGGTACTCCCGAAGAGGTGGCCCGGTCAAAGAATAGCTACACGGGTAAGTTTCTTAGAGAAATGTTTGAACGAGATAGAGGCAGGACTAAAGAGTTAGTCCACACCGGCTAGATGCAAGCTTCGATTTCGCAGTTCCGTTCGTTCGTCCAGAGGGATGAATTGGTAGCTATAATAAATCATTGTGGTAGAACTCATCGCCTTTCTTCTCCTTGCTAACTCGCCCGTAGCGAAAACTCCGCCTTATTTAAACTCCCAATTATCGCCTGCGACCAGAGCCCAAGACCTTGTTCAAAGGATGACTCTCAACGAGAAAATCAGTGAAATGATGCACGAAGCTCCCGCAATTCCGAGGCTTCACATCCAGAAATACGGATGGTCAAATGAATCCTTGCATGGCATCGTCAAACCTGGAAACGTCACCGTGTATCCCCAAGTTATCGGACTAGGAGCCACTTTCGATGCCCCCGCAGTTCACGAAATGGCAGTTCAAATTTCAGATGAAGAACGTGCTCGCTGGAATTACGTGGCTAAAAATGGCGATCAAGGTTGGGCGCAAGGTTTAGATTCCTGGGCTCCAAATATCAATATTTTTCGCGACCCACGGTGGGGACGCGGTCAAGAAACGTATGGCGAAGACCCGTTTCTCACCGGCATGATGGCCATCAACTACATCATCGGGTTGCAAGGCACCGACCCCATGCATCTAAAGACAATTGCCACGCCAAAACATTACGCTGTTCACGATGGTCCTGACCCTCTACGGCACCAATTCAATGCGGTCGTCAGCAAAAGAGAAGCTTGGATCACTTATCTGCCCGCCTTCCAGGATGCAATAACTGAGGGCAACGCGTGGTCGATTATGGGAGCGTACAGCGCGTTCCTCGGCATCCCCGATTGCGCAAATCCGTACCTCCTTCAAACGGTTTTAAGAGATCGCTGGGGGTTTAAGGGCTATGTGACTTCTGATTGCGGTGCGATTAACGATATTTACAGCGGTCACCACTATGCAACGTCACTTGCTCAAGCGGCTGCTCTTGCGGTTAAAGCAGGATGTGACCTTGAATGTGGCGATGCCTATCAAGCTTTGCACCAGGCAATAGACGAAAAACTGCTCACCGAAAACGATATCAACCGAGATGTCTCCCGACTAATGGAGGCACGGATCCGATTAGGCATGTTTGACCAACATACTCCCTACGACAACATCCCGATTTCAGTTGTAAATTCAAGGTCCCATCGAGCCCTCGCCCGCCGATTAGCTGCGGAAAGCATCGTCCTCTTGAAAAATCAAAACAACTTGTTGCCATTGAGCAGAAATCTGAAATCCATCGCCGTGATTGGTCCCAATGCAGACGATAGAAATGTGATCTTGGGCAATTACAATGGCATGAACCAAAAAATTATCACCCCTTTGCATGGCATTTTAGATGCAGTCGGTCCCTATACAAAGGTGACCTACGTAAAAGGATGCGGAATCGAAGGAACGTCAAGCCTTGCTCCTATACCGGCTGCAAACATTCATGTACAAGGAATGTACTACGCCAATCAAGATTTTCAGGGCGAGCCTGCATTCACCAAGAATGAATCTAATATCAATTACGATTGGGGTGATAACTCGCCCGCTACTGGCTTTCCTCAAACCCATTTCAGCGTGATTTGGAAAGGAACTTTGAGCCCCACGATTTCCGGACTTTATACAATCGGAACCACGTCCGATGACGGCATGAGGGTGTTCATTAACGACAAAGAAATTATTAATGATTGGAGCGACCACGCTGCACAGTCTAGCAGCACCACTTTAAATATGGTTGCGAATCAGACCTATTCGATAAGAGTTGAATACTACCAAAGCAGCGGCGAAGCTGTCGCAAAAGTAACTTGGGCGACGCCACTTTCTAAGCCGTTTGGAGGTGCCCTAGAAGCAGCTAGAAAATCTGATGTCATTGTTGCCGTGATGGGAATATCAGGTGCTCAAGAAAACGAAGAGCATGATCGCAGCGACATCGCATTACCGGCTGTGCAGATGCAACTTTTGCAGAAACTTTACGCCCTTCATAAGCCAATTGTTCTGGTTTATATAAATGGCGGACCAATAAGTGATCCATGGTCCAAAGCTCATATTCCTGCGATTGTGGAGGCTTGGTACCCAGGTGAGGAAGGCGGGCACGCCCTTGCAGATGTTCTTTTTGGCAAGATATCACCATCCGGAAGGTTGCCCGTGACGGTTGTAAGAAAAATGGCGGATTTGCCAGATTTCAAGGATTACCATATGCAACATAGAACTTATCAATTTGACGCGCCCGATGTGCTCTATCCATTTGGATATGGTCTCAGCTACGCATCTTTCAGATATTCCGGACTAAAGATGGTTCATTCTTTGCAAACTGGTCATGATTTGAACATGTCCGTAACCGTCAAAAATGTTGGCAAAGTTGCCGCTGACGAAGTGGTCGAAGCTTATATCCATCACGATAAACCATCTTTGCCGATGCCGGACATGGAATTAAAAGCATTTAAGCGAGTGCACTTATCGGCTGGGCAAAGCCAAGTTGTCCAGATGACAATCCCAGCCAGAGAGCTTGCCGTAGTCCATGCAAATACAAGCTTTTGGGATGAGCCAGAACCGATTGCAATTTCAATTGGCGGATGCTTGCCAAACAAAGGAATGACTTTATCTAAAACGTTAAAAGCGACCGTGCATTTAGTGGGTCATCAACACCAGGTTTTCTGGCCCAAAGCCAAGGGTTAGGTCCACTTTGCAAGTTTAACCAGAAGATGAATCACTTTCTCTTTTTAGATTTTGCTAAATGTGAAATTGGATACTTTTTGTTCCAATAAGGAAGGAAACTGTTCCATTTGGATTGGCTCATGAACTGCGCATGCCCATCAAGAAAAGCAATCAGCATTCGACCATCAGGCCAAGCGTTGCTGTCCCAAAACATTGGCGTTTTGCTTGGATCGTTCACCGTGGTATCCAATACCCCGCTAAGATGAATATTATATCGAATTTGGCCCCCAGCCGGATTCAGTGATTTGGATAATTCCTTACTTTTTGTGTACGGGTAAAGTTTGCTGAGTACTGCCGTCGAATCACTTGCTTGCGGCAATATATCGTCATTATCTTCAGAGTAAAGGAGTGCAGCAATAGTTAACTGTTTTATGTTGCTCAGTGCAAGTGCCTCCGTAGCAAAAGAACTAAATTTAGGCTTCGAATCCAATAGTTGCAGCCATTTTTCTTTTGTTAAATCCGGACGAGGAATTATTTCTACTACCTGACTGATTTGAACCAGAACTAAGTTTAGCTCACTTGAAAATAGCGGACCGGAGCGAGGGGAACTGAGGGGATTCATTTCCGCCAGAATAAGATGAGCATTTGGAACAACTTGATAACCTACGAAGTATTTGCTACCTGAAAGATTGACCGTAGTTCCATCGGTCCAAAATGCTCCGACATATTCAGCGAGGCTACTTGCCAAATTGCGGTTCGCTACATCGCCCCCTAGAACTCCTCGAGATAGAATCTCAAAAAAACTCTCCGCCGAGTTTTGCGGTGCCCTTACCTCGACAGCGGAAAGCGTTTCTGGAATGTCCTTCACGTTCATTGTTGGAGGTCCTAGTTTGCCGGTCATCACATCTTTCAATGTAATGACTGAAGAATCTCGTATCTGAATTGGTGACTGCGTCTCAGCGATCACTTGGGTTAGCGTAAGGAAAAAGATTAAAAGTAAGCACAATCTCGGTATTTTAATTGTAACCTGCTTCACGACTCATAAAACCCCATTTGCGCGGCAGTATACCCCTTGACTTTATTGCAAGAAGCTCTCCTAAATGTTCAATTGTTCATTGCACCTGTCAATGACGATGGACCCTTCTCAACCTCTCAGGTGCGAACCCGAAAGCCACGTTCTAATTCAAACTTTATCGAATTAGCCGCTTCCAAAGATATCGCATCAAATCTGAAAACACCTTCCGGATATGCCTGCGCGAACAAAGAAAAATCGGCGCTGACCACCGCTCCGATTATCGGGTATCCGCCAGTTGTTGGACCATCTGGTCCAGATATTATGATCTCTCCACCAGGGGTGACTTGAATCGCACCGGGACAAGACGGCGCACTCGGCAAATCAATATTATGGGGAAATCTAAGCTCATTAAATCGAACTCCGACCCGATCTGATAACATGCTTACGGTCCAGTTGAAATCGCATATTTCCCATTGGTAATTTGCAGATGGGATAAATCGAAGGACCTTAGTTTTAGGAACTTCAAAACTTGTAGCAGTAGCTGATCTAGTAGTCGCGCTTGATCCGTAATTAATTTGCTCATTTGCTAAAATCCTCTTAGTAAGAGCGGGTCCATCAAACCCTCCCTTAACTGCAATCCAGATTCTCATGCAATCATTTGATTTAATTTGCACTTGATCCCCACCACGTAACACCACGACATGACCCGCTGGTATAGATTTTTGGTTACAAGACAATAGGTAATTCGTGCCGCCCCATGCGATTTCAGCGGGATCGTCAAATTCCAAAGTACAGCTGACCATCGCAAGCTCTAAAACCTTCGAATCTTCAAGATTTCCCAGTAATCCGTTAAGCTTTGCCGCTGTAATGGCATCAAATGCTCCCCCGAATGGCACCCCTAAGGAGTACCGCTCAAAACTTCCCAGTCCCTGAATACTGGCGTGACCGTAAATGTCAAGAAATCGGGCTGGCACTTACTCTACTCGGCTCGCGCTAATGGCTATATTCGCATCGGAAAGTATCTTAACAACAAAAGTTAGAATCTCAGCCGCTTCCAGAGTATCTCCGTGAACGCAAATCGAATCGCATTTCTCGGCAAGCTCCAAGACTTGATCCCTAATCTCTCCGCGATCTGAAAGGATCGAATTTGGCTCAGATCGGGGAACCAAAGTTCCGCTTTGTGTATATCGCCGATCAGCGAATCCTTCCCGAATAAATGGAACCTCCGCTCGCTTTGCAATTTCCTCTAGCATCGTGTTAGCTAAACCCATCAGCGGCAATTTGTAAATTCTCAAGGACATTTGCAGTGCCCCAGATCCCGGAACGAGACTCAATGCCTGACCACCAGCCTCATAAGGCGATTTTGCCGTCGGATACTTAACCAGGCTGTCCCACCCCAGCACCAACGGGACGGCTAAATCATTATAGAATGCGCCGTGCGGCTTCACATACTCGGCTGGATAATGGATCATAAATGTTCGGATTTGATTCATCACTGAGCTTAAATAATCCCTCTGGTTTTCAATCAGCAACGCGGCTCGACCTTTGGATTTACGGTCTGGATAACCCGGATGGATCCCAATCCGAACCCCTTTTTCAATGCATAAATCGACCGTTTTTCCGGTCAAAGAATCGCTTCCAGCGTGTTGCCCACAGCAGACGTTCGCGCTAGTGGCAAGATCCAGCAAGGGCTCATCAAATCCATCGCCTTCACCGACATCAACGTTTAAATCAATCGATTTCAACGAGCCTATTTCCCTTTAACTTTCGAAATTCAGCTTCGTCGATCCGCTCATATCGAATTTTTGCGCCGGGGCGAATCGGGAAAAAGTTATCCTCCACATCCACCAAAATCAGCGGTGTTTGACCGATGATATTCCACCCTCCAGGACGCACAATCGGATAAACCGCTGAATTTTCCCCGTATATTCCAACCGATCCGGCTTCAATTTTTGGTCGAGGCGACGGCAACCTTGACACCTGACTAATTTCCGGTGCCAACGGTCCGCAATAAGCAAAACCAGGGCAAAATCCAACTGAATAGCAAGTGACTTCCTTTCCTAAGTGAAACTCAAGGACCTTTTCGCGTGAGATATTTAGCCTCTCGGAGACGCGATCTAGGTCTAATTCCATCTCATAGCAAACTGGAATCACGAACGTTTGTTGAGAAATGTTGTCTTGCGCCGCTATTCCAAATTGTTCCCATTCCTTAAGAACATCCAGAGTGAATCCAGATTCGAAGTAAATTCCAATTGCCGAAAAGGTTGGAACTACCGCCAAAACTCGGGGAATATTCCGCATTTCAATGACCCTGGCCAGCCGCCAGGGAACTTCGTCTAGATCGCTGAGAACGGCGCAACGCTCTCCCAGCCTCTCCATTTTCATCCATTCAAGTGTACAGTGAATGGTATGGCTGGAATTGATATCACAATTCAGGTTTTGCCCGGCGGAATAATGCCTCGTTACGCCAGCACTGGTGCCGCAGGATTAGATGTTCACGCGGCTGAGAGTCTTGAACTTGCTCCCATGCAGAGGGCTTTGGTTCCAACCAAATTGAAAATGGCGATTCCAGCCGGATATGAAGTTCAAATTCGACCTCGAAGCGGTCTAGCTTTAAAGCACGGAATCGGAATGGTCAATTCTCCCGGAACCATCGATTCCGATTATCGAGGAGAAATTGGCGTAATTTTGATTAACTTAGGAAGCGAACCCTTTCGCATTGAAGCAGGAGACCGCATCGCCCAGATGATCGTTTCACCCGTCATTCAAGCTAAATTTATAGAGGTAGATATTTTAGAAGTTTCGGCACGTGGTGAACAAGGATTCGGTAGTACGGGTCATAGATGAGAAAATGAGTCAGATACTTCCAACCAATAATGAAGGATTTTCGGGAGCAATTCCCACGCCAAAACTTGAAAATGGGGCATTGACCGATTCGGAAATTGCCCACGCTAACCTTCTGCGTCTGCGCGGCCGATATCAAGAAGCTGAGGATTTGTGCCTCAAAATTTTAGAAGCTAGCCCAAAGCAAGCCGATGCCCTCGCCTTGCTCGGAGACATCCAAGCTGAAAATGGCACCTTGGAAAACGCTCTTCGTTGGTACGACTTATCCCTGGAAACTGCCGAAGCCCCTCCTGGAGTTAAATCAAAACGCAATCAGATTGAAAAGCGAATTAAAGATCGAGACAAAATGATCGCGTTAAAATCCATTGGTTTGGGAGGGAACAGACCCGAAAAATGGATGATCGGAGCAGGAATTGGCGTTTTAGTCGCAGTTGTCATGGTGGCAGCCTATTGGGTTGGATCCAAATCGCAAGCTCGAAATAGCACTTACAACCTTCCAATTGAGGCACCAATTGTAAATTCGAATTCTAGCCAAGGCGCTGGCACCGCTAACCCGTTGTCCTCTCAACCGAGCTCAGATTTACAATCCACCAATTCCACATCAACTTCAGCTGCCCCTGAAAAGCAAGTTGATACCGAGTGTCGCCCACTATTAGCCCTGACCAAGCCTGAAATTGCATCCATAATCTCTGCGCTTTATGATCCGAGAAGTAGCCAGGTTACGGTTTCGGCGAATTTACCCAGTTCAATGGCAGCCCAGGATTTCGCTACTTCCCTCGCTTCAGAAGCGCTTTCGTCAATCCCTGGTTCTAAAAATGCCACTATCCGTCTTTACGCCAACGACCGCCTCGCATTCATTGGCGACGCAGTTCCAGGTTCTATAAACGATCGCGGCGGAAGTGTTGACTTTATTACGATGACCAACGTCTGGTCCGCCAGTTCGACATCGCCGACGAGTTCAGGGTCAACAACCTCAACCGCGTCAGGTTCAAGTCAGGCACCACCCGCAGCCCAAACTTCGAGCGGGAGCGCAAATTCTCCGCCCCCGACTACTGGTAATTAAGCATATCAAGGTGAGACAAAATAGCTTGGTAATACTGAATTAATCAGTTCCTGATTAGTCCGGACGTGATACATGAGCTTGACGATTATCGCGAATGTCCATTGCAATGGTAAAGTTTTATTGAACGCATTCTGAGTTGTGCTATATTTGTGAAGTGTCACTTGGCGGTCCGATGAGCTTTAAAATTTGCCCCGAATGTCGGCTGCAAAATCCGCTGTCAGCGGGGATATGTCCGAGCTGCAATCATCAATTCCGCCAACAATTCGGTTCGCCCCAGTTCCAAGTGCCCCCAGTCCCGCCATTTCAAGCACCGCCGCAGTTCCAATCGCCTCCGATAGGTCAAACAACTGCCTTTCAGACTCCGCCTCAACCAACTCAGGCATTCTTTCCACAACAGGACCTATCCGAATTTGCTCGCAGATTCACCGAGTCCAGAAAACTCTGCGTCATCACATTCTGGGTCGGACTGTTCTGCCTGTGGCCCCTCTGGATCGTCTGCTATTTCGAATATCAAAAGATGCGAAGCCTAAAGGACGATGTAGCGCGGATGGGAGTTAATGTCGCCTTATGGCAGCAGAATTTTGGCTTGCGCGATGTACTCTGAATGACTGTCGGTTTCAAATCGACAACTTCGTTCCGAAGAGGATAAGCCCTTGAAAAGGTAACCTCTCGAATGAATTAAATGTCTGGTTCTAGCAAAATAAACAAGGCTCAATCAACTCAAACTAGCGATAAAAAATCGAATAAAGTGTCTAAACCAACCGGCGCAATAGTTGATCCGTTCAAAATCAACGCGGGATCAACTGTTGTCGAACAGCCGAGGCCCGAGTCAATTATTCGAGAAATATCGGAGATTTCCGCCACGGCTGAAGCTCCAAAAGAACAATTAAAACCAATGGAAAATGGATCATATAACGCAGACCTCATCATAATCGGAGCTGGCCCGGGAGGCTATGTAGCCGCAATTCGCGCCGCTCAACTAGGAGCAAAAGTGATCGTCGTCGAAAAAGAATTCCTTGGAGGCACTTGCCTCAATGTTGGCTGCATCCCAAGCAAGGTGATGATCGCAAGCGTTGAGCGCTTGGATCAAGTGAAGCACGCCGATAAGCTTGGAGTTATTGTAACCGGCGAAGTTTCCATGGATTTCGAGGCGATGATGAAGCGAAAGACAAAAATCGTTGAGCTTCAAAAAGGGGGAGTTGCGACCCTATTTAAGAAGAATGGCGTTCAATCTGAATTCGGATTTGCTAGGTTTCTTGACAATCACACAATAGAAGTTGAAAAAGACGGTCAAAAGAAAAAATTAACCGCAAAAAATTTCATATTAGCCACCGGATCCAGCACGATTAAGTTGAAAATTCCTGGTCTTGAAGGCGGAGTCAATGAAGGTGTTTGGACTTCTGATGACGCCGTAACCGCTCCCTATGTGCCAAAAAGGATGCTCGTTTTAGGTGGCGGAGCAGTTGGATGCGAATTTTCCTATGTGTTTAATGGGCTCGGCTCGCAAGTGACCTTGGTTGAAATGATGCCATCTCTTTTGCCCCTCATGGATGCCGATATCGGCACTGAAATCGGAAAATTACTTGGGCGACAAGGAATCACGGTTAAAGTAGCAGCCGGTCTCGATAAATGCGAGCGCAAAGGCAACTCTTGGATTTGCCATATCAAGAAAGGCACCGAAATTGAAAAAATTGAAGTTGATGTAGTGCTTTTGGGAGTGGGTCGCAAAACCAATATTGAAAATATGGGATTGGAACAAATCGGCATCCAATTTAATCGCCGGGGAATCCAAATTGCAGACGACACTTTGAAAACTCATGTGGACAATATCTATGCAATTGGCGATGTCACCGGGCGAATTCAGCTGGCTCACATGGCAAGCGCAGAAGGGATTATGGTGGTGCAAAACATTCTCACCGGTACAAATAAGAAGATGGATTATTCAGCCGTGCCGAACTGCGTTTACACAAATCCAGAGGTTGCATCCGTTGGATTGTCGCAAAGTGAAGCCGAATCTCAGGGTTATGAAGTTGGTATTGGAAAAGCCTTCTTCCGACCATTTGGAAAAGCCATGGCGACCGGCGAGCAAGACGGATTCGTAAAAATCGTATTTGAGAAAAAGTACGGACAAATTTTGGGAATGCATCTAATCGGTGCTCACGTCACGGAAATTATCCATGAAGGAGTCGTCGCTCTTAAACTTGAAGCCACTTTAGATTATATGCTCGAGACGATCCACGCTCATCCCACCATGAGCGAAGCGGTTATGGAAGCCTATGAGGATGCCGCTGGTCACGCAATCCACAAAATGTAGTCCAATCGTCCGATTTTAAGAGATGTCTATTGAACTGTTCCCTAATCCGGCACCTCACCGGGAATATGTAATTACCCATTCTTGTTCAGAGTTCACTAGCGTATGCCCTAAAACCGGTCAGCCCGATTTCGCCACGATAGATCTCGAATACATCCCGGCGGAGTCATGCATTGAACTCAAATCTCTAAAATTTTACTACCAGAGTTTTCGCGATAAAGGAATCTATTTTGAAGCAGCCGTCAACCAAATATTGGATGATCTTTCATCCACTTGCAAACCAAAATGGATGCGAGTAACTGGCAGCTTCAATATAAGAGGGGGCATATCCACCGCTATTGTCGCCGAAATTGAATCATTTTAGAATCTAGCCAAAAAAATAAGCGGTCAGAGGAAAGTGCATCCATATTCCTGGTCTCCTCTTGCCGAAAGTATGAGTTAATCGAGATGTTTCTGCGAGTTTTCTTGTTTTCTTCTCTACAAATGCCACTTTTCCTAAGGATTAGTTGTATGATTGATTACATAAGGAAATTCTTAAGTCATGAGATTCACGATACCGTTTCGAACACTTTTTTCTTGCCGTGGGGGTCTTATTGCGATGTTATCTTTTTTGACCTGCGCCAGTTTTGCGTTCGGTACGGCCGTTATAACATTTTCAGGCGGTTCAGCCAGCCCCAACGGGGTTGAAACAAACGGAAGTTGGACAGGTACTACTCAATCGCCCTCAACCCAAACTGCCACTGCAACTGGCCCTAGTTCGGCAACGATTGTTTACACTCCGGCACCCGGGGAAAATTTTGTAGCCTGCGGGTTTATCGTAACCGCACTTGCTGAATATAAAACTGCCGGAACCAAAGGAAATAGTGCAGCCGATGGATACAATGATCCCGTAGTTCTTGGAACTGATCAGGCTACTCAGCTACCAGATGGAATTTCCAGCGGTCCAACAACATATGGCTCTCCGCACTATTTGCTGATGCCAGCGCCAACAAAGAATCCAGATGGAACCTACACATTTACACTCAGTGGTTTTAAGCCTGCAGCTACTGCAGTCCCCGAATTAGGAGGCGATTCAGTCGGGGGCACAGGAGGGGGCGGAGGCGCGGGAGCAATCGTAGCCCAGGCTGTCGCATCGGTTAGTATTGTAGTTAAACCTGTTGACCTCGTTCTGTCGGGCACGACGATGATCGGAACTACGCCTTCAATAATTATCGGTCAGGCTTTCGGTGCTTCAGTTGTAGGCGGTCTGCCGCCAATGCCTCACATCAAAGATGGGCAGAATCTTGTGGATAGCTACGGCTGGCAGAGTCCTGCTCCAAATGACGCGAGCGTTCCTTTTTTCGACTATGCTCCGAGCAAGGATTTTTGCAGCTTCACCCAGTTTGTCGAGCCGCCCGTCACAAATGCAAGCCTAAGTTGCTACTTTGGGTATCTCAACGCTAAAGGGGATCCGAATCAGGAGTCAGTTACCTGCGTTTATTTTAGTAGTGCTGCCGAATCCGGCGTCACCCTCAACGCTAGCATAAATGTTTGCACTCCTACGTATGTGCCTGACCATTACAAGGTGATCACGAATCCAATGGGCTCAATGACCTTGGGAACCCTCGTAGTTAACGGATTAAACGAATCCTTCAATCCAACCAATATCAATCCCAATGGCCTTCTTCTATATGGTGCTACCACCAGTGACGGCATCACCCAGGGAGCCTTTATAGGCTTTCAGGTTACCGATCCGCCTAACTTTCCGGGCTCCGGTCAAGGGACCTTTCTTTTCTTTCAGCTCGTTAGCTCAGCAAATTCCTTTCCTGGAAGCAATCCGTTAGACGCGCCAATCAATCTGGATACAACATATCCTTACAAATTCGTGCGAACCTATGATGGAGTGCAATGGGGCAATAGCAATAATGGAGTTTGTCCGAATGGCCTAGAGGCGGTGCTACAGGACGCGCCATCAATCAGCGTCCAGGGCCAGGGCAAAATACTACAAAGTCCTTCCATTGAGTCCCTGAACAGCCAAGACTGGATTGGGTATACACCAAGCGGAGGCATTACAGTGCCAATTCCGATTTCACTTTGGACCGCCTCAGGCACTGCGACACTTGCCAATGGAATCTGGAGTGCCACCCAAGGCCCAGATGAGGCTGGACCTCATGGCCAGCCATCTACCCAGTTTGTAACCTGGACCGGAACCACTCCAATCATATCCGGAAACGGAGAGTCCTCAATTTATGGTTTTGCGAATAGACCAAAGAAAAATTCAGCAAAGTTAAGTGACCCGGTCAGGGCACCTAAGCTCAAGAAATCAGATCGTCATATAGTAATTCTCAAGAAAGGCAGAAGTTAAAATGATTATATTAATCCTATTAGTTCAATTAAGCGGCTTTCAGGCGCCAAAGCATCCTGCGCCGGGTCAGATGTCAACTCCGATTAGATCAAAGATCGCTATTCACGGCTCCATTCCACATGGGACAATTCATGGCGATTGGGATAAGGATGTAATTGATAGCCCCTTGGCTAAAATTGAAATCGCTAAAAGTCTTGCGCTTGAGGCAGACGTTAGAAAAAGAATTCCTCAAACGCTTTTAAGTTTGCACATAAAGGTGCCTAAGATAGATGACTCCGTTGCACTGATAGCAAAGAAACCGCCAAGTGGAACGGTCAAACCCAATGGACGCGAAATCTCTACATACGATCAGGCAATCGTATCTCCTCCTAATCCGCAGCTAATCGCTTGGGACCATACAAGGGGAATTTGCCGGACAACAGCCGTAAAGTCTGCTACGTTACTGATTTCGGAAGGCAGACCCGATGATGCCCAGCGAGAATTAGAAGCGTATAGACATGATTTTGGGCAGGACAGCGATACATCTTGTCTGTTATTTGACGCTTTAATTCGACAGGGTAAATATAGACAAGCATATGAAGAGATTTTGGGTTCCATTCGTAAAAATATGCCTCTTGAGTACCAAGGGGATATCTCGGACCGGGTAAGTTTGGGAGCAGCATTGAACGGAGAAATATACCGGGGACAAAAGGAATTTGAGTTCAAAGGATCCGCCGAGTGGGGCGGTAATGGAGGGTATGAAACCAACCCGTTATGGCCAGTTGGCACAGATGCTTCTACAATTGCAGCGATGAGTGCCTACGACTTAGCTGAAACTTGGCGTTTTGACGGCAAAGCCGACTTTTATTATTTTGACCTTGCGGAGGCACTTGATCCCGGCGAACCATTGTTTGATCGTGGACAATGCGTTGAGTATGTTTTGGAAAAACAGTTCCAGAAAGCAATTGATCTAGTTTACCCAAAGCTTAAAGCGACGCAGGACCCAAAACTAAGAATAAATTACACTCAGATGTTTGACTATGCCCTGCAAGCGAAGCGTGATTACGCTAAATTACATCCCTAATAGTTTTCGGCTGCTAAGCCCAAGCGTTGTATCAGTTTACAGCAGCGATTGGATTGGATATACTCCTAGTGGAGGAATTCTGGTGCCTATTCCAATATCATTGTGGGAAGCCTCTGGCACTGCCACGCTTGCCAACGGGACCTGGAGCGCGGTTCAAGGAGGCGATGAGCAGGGACCGCATCCACAGCCTTCGACTCAATTTATTACTTGGCTAACAACAGCAATGAACACAACTGGAAATGGGGAAAGTTCAAGTTATGGCAAAGTTATTACTCACTCCTACCGGTTTCCAAAGTCAATCATAAGTACTAAAGGTGAGGGGCTCAAAACACCATCATCCCCATACAAACACATTTCCAAAAACTCGAGGCCAAAATGATTATTTTATACTTTCTAGTCCATTTAAGCTATCTTCAGGCTCCTAAACACGCAGTCCAAGTATCAAAAGGAACCATCGCGGGCAATTTCTATGCAATTGTTCCTAATTCTATTCCTCATGGCAAACTTTGCGGCGTATGGCCTATGAGCGCGCTTGATTCTCCGCTTTCTAGGATTGGAATTGCTCAAAGTTTGAAGCTCGATGCGCTTGTGCAAAAACGCATCCCTAAACTTCTTGCAAGTTTAAATATTCACGTCCCAAAAACAAAACAGGCACCCTTCCAAGCTCAAGCGAACCAACCCTCAACCACACCAGCTAAAGGTGAGATATTTAATGTATCTGGTTACCTTACCGGTGATGGCGGAGGCGGGACATCACCTGAAGAAATTCAGTTCCAGCAGCAGAGGTCCAAAGAGATGAAAAAGGTTGAAATAACTGCGGTGGCACTTCTCAACCTTGGCAGAGTCGAAGACGCAAGGCTTGAATTGGAATCCTATCAACAAACCTACGGAGGCGATGGAGAAACTTCGTGCTTGCTATTTGATGCTTTGATGGGGCAAGACCAATACAAACGTGCATACAAGGTAATAGCGGCGTCAGTGAAAAAATATATGTATCCGTATAGAGATGATACCGATATTTTCTTGCGGCTATCGCTTATAACCGCCCTAAACGGCGAGATTTACAAAGGGCAAAAGGAATATGCTTTTTATTACAATGGAGGATTTAAGGGCTCGGCTGAAGATCAGCAGCTTTGGCCTTCAAAAAGTGACGCGGTAACAATTGCCGCGATAAGCGCTAACGCGATTGGGGGACGTGCCAATGGCGGAATGCTTGGAGAGAATGTCACTTTTTATAACGATTTAGCCGAGGAACTTGACCCAGGAGAACCGTTATTCGTTGAGGGAGTTCTCAATAAGTATAGTATCCAAGGGCAAAACCAAAAAGGAATCGACCTCATTTTTGAACAATTAAAAACTGCAACAGGAGACTTCAAAATTCTGTTAACCACTATGCTAAACGGATTTTTTGACGCTTTGCATGCAAGTCAAAAATTAATTCCATAAAATACTAGTTTTTGGTATCAAAGCGGCTTGGAAGTTTTGAAGGTCCGACATTGTGCGAATGGAACATGAAGAGCGGTTCAAGACTGCACGGTCAGCCATCTACCCAGTTTGTAACCTGGACCGGAACCACTCCAATCATATCCGGAAACGGAGAGTCCTCAATTTATGGTTTTGCGAATAGACCAAAGAAAAATTCAGCAAAGTTAAGTG
>Ga0207933_1000514_pt1 | contig 37031 bp, 33 predicted proteins | sample NGESurdeep092012_4_FD_184488 | JGI IMG/M metagenome (GOLD analysis project Ga0207933, IMG submission 184488) | Arctic peat soil microbial communities from Barrow, Alaska - NGEE Surface sample F53-3 deep-092012 (SPAdes) | ecosystem: Environmental > Terrestrial > Soil > Wetlands > Peat ... | reverse complement strand
GATTTAGATAACCTTCCAGAAATTGAAGCCCGGTTCCGCCGTCTCAACATCGAAGAGCCCTACCGCCTAAAAGCCACCGCAATTCGTCATCGATTAATCTTGACCCAGCGCCGCCATGCAACTGGCGCCCCACATCACGTTGGTCGCGACTACGAAAATACCGCTGAACTCCTGACAGATCTGACCTTGATGCGCAACTCATTGTTAACCCACAAGGGCGAATTGATAGCTCATGGCTTGCTCGAACGCGTCATTCGAGCCGTCTCTAGCTTTGGCCTAACTCACGCAACAATGGATATTCGAGAACATTCCGATGCTCATCACCATGCATTGGCGGAGCTGGCAGCCGACCCAAATAATATAGATGCTTTGGCTCAAAACACCGTTGATACATTTAAAACGATCAATGATCTCATTACTAAGTTTGGCCCAGAAGTCATCGAGACATACATCATTTCTATGACGAAAACTCATACCGATGTTCTGGCCGCCGTTGAACTCGCTACTTATGCTGGTCTTATTGAAAATGGTTCGTCAAAAATTGGATTTGCACCGCTCCTTGAAACTGTCGCAGAACTTCGAGCTGCAGATACCATTTTAGATCTGCTGCTAAGTGATCCCAACTATCGCAAAATCGTAGTTAGTCGTGGCGATGTACAAGAAGTTATGCTCGGTTATTCCGATAGCAACAAGGATGCCGGCATCGCAACTTCGCAGTGGGAAATACAAAAAGCACAACGCAAACTTCGTGATGTCGCCATAAAACATGGCGTAAAGCTTCGGTTATTTCATGGCCGCGGTGGCTCCGTTGGACGCGGCGGTGGGCCAACATATGATGCCCTGATCGCTCTTCCATGGGGATCAATTGATGGTCAGGTGAAGATGACCGAACAAGGCGAAGTTATTTCAGACAAATATTCACTTCCTGCCCTCGCCCGTGAAAATGTGGAATTAACGCTAGCTGCGGCGCTGGAGGCTACGGTTTTAAATCGCGGACCTCGCCAGAGCGCAGCGGATCTGGCCACATGGAGCTCATGTATGGATATCGTGAGTGAGAACGCCTTTGCCCGCTATCGAACATTGATCGATCATCCAGATCTACCTGCATACTTCTATGCGTCGACTCCTGTCGAACAACTCGGAGACCTCTTCTTAGGTTCACGCCCCTCGCGTCGCCCAGATGCCTCTGGAGGCCTTGGCAGCCTGCGGGCAATCCCTTGGGTATTCGGCTGGACTCAATCACGCCAAATCGTCCCTGGCTGGTTTGGTGTCGGCTCTGGCCTCAAAACTGCTCGGGAAGCCGGAAAATCCGAACTGCTTACCGAGATGCTCAAGGATTGGCACTTCTTCCGCACCTTCATATCAAATGTTGAAATGACTCTTGCAAAGACCGATCTGGTGATGGCTCGTAAATATGTGGATCGCTTAGTTGATCCAAGTTTGCATCACTTCTTAGATACCATCATTGCCGAGTTTGAACTAACGCGAAGTGAAATCATGCTGGTCACGAAAAAGAACGATATCTTGGAAGATCAGCCGATTCTGGCTCGCACACTCGGTGTTCGCGACGCCTATTTGGCACCGCTTCACCTCCTGCAGATCTCATTGCTTGAACGAGTACGCGCCGGTGAATCGCAAGACAGCACGATACGCCGTGCGCTCTTGCTCACCATCAACGGCGTTGCAGCGGGACTTCGAAATACTGGCTGATTTAAGCCGCGCCGTGACAGCGCTTGTACTTCTTGCCGGAACCGCAAGGACATGGCGCGTTCCTTGAAATGCCGCCACTTTGTACGGCAGAACCATCCTCATCAGCAGCGGTATATCGAAGTTGATTCACCTCTGTTGGTGCTGGCGCTTCTAAGCCTGGCGCTTCAATTACTGGAGAACCGTCCTCGTCGGTGGTTTCAACATTAACGTCAACATGGAATAGAAGACCCACAAGTTCTTCTTTAATGCCATCCATCATTGCAGCAAAGAGTTCATAGCCTTCTCTTTGATATTCAACGAGCGGATCACGTTGAGCCATTGCACGAAGACCAATACCTTCTTGCAGGTAATCCATCTCGTACAGATGCTCACGCCATTTGCGATCAAGAACTGAGAGAAGAACCTTACGTTCAAGTTCACGCATTACTAGTTCCGTGAGTGACTCTTCTCGAGCTGCATATTGAGCCTTAGCATCATCTAATACCCGATTTAAAATAAAGTCAGCATCAAGATTTGCAACGCCACCAACTTCTGTCGCGAGTGACTCCGGGGAAATACTTGCTGGATACAAAGTATTAAGAGCGACAAAAAGTGTTTCAAGATTCCACTGCTCGGGATAACCGTCAGCGGTCGCACCTTGAACATATGCAGTAACTGTATCCGTCATAAAGTTTTGAACTTGCTCATTGATATCCGCGCCTTCGAGCACCTCACGACGTTCGGAATAAATAACCGTGCGCTGACGATTCATAACATCGTCATATTTCAAAACATTCTTACGCATTTCAAAGTTAAGTGATTCGACTTGTGTTTGAGCAGAACGAATTGCGTTAGATACCATTTTCGATTCAATAGGAACTTCTTCAGAAATACCTGCCGCGCCCAAGAAGCGCTCTACCAAACCAGAGTTAAAGCGACGCATCAAATCATCTTGGAGTGAGAGGTAGAAGCGAGATTCACCGGGATCACCTTGACGACCTGATCGACCGCGAAGCTGATTATCAATACGGCGTGATTCGTGGCGTTCTGTTCCTAGAACATACAAACCACCTACAGCCACAACAGTTTCATGTTCTAAAGTTACGGCGGCTTTTTGCTTTGCAATTTCTGCTGGCCACGCGGCTTCATACTCCTCTGGAGTTTCTGCAGGATTCAAACCTCGACGTTGAAGTTCAAAGTCGGCCATAAATTCTGGGTTGCCGCCGAGCATTATGTCTGTTCCGCGGCCAGCCATATTGGTGGCAACAGTGACCGCGCCAATACTTCCAGCTCGGGCAATAACTGCCGCTTCGCGCTCATGCTGCTTGGCATTTAGTACTTCGTGCTTAATGCCTCGCTTGGTCAGAACTGCAGAGAGCTCCTCAGATTTTTCCACTGAGACTGTTCCAACAAGTACTGGTTGACCAGATTTGTGGCACTTGGCAATATCTTCGGCAACAGCTAAGAATTTTGCGGCTTCGGTCTTGTATATCAAATCTGCAGAATCAACACGGGCCGTTGGCATATTAGTGGGAATCGGAATTACACCCAATTTATAAATCTGCATAAATTCTGAGGCTTCGGTCATGGCGGTACCGGTCATGCCAGAAAGCTTCTCGTATAAACGGAAGTAGTTTTGAAGGGTGATCGTTGCGAGGGTTTGGTTCTCGTCCTTGATCTCAATCCGTTCCTTCGCTTCAAGAGCTTGATGTAAACCCTCTGAATACCGACGTCCCGAAAGCATGCGACCAGTGTGTTCATCAACGATCAAAAGTTCGCCATCCATAACAACATAATCCTTATCGCGCTTAAAGAGTTCCTTAGCACGGATTCCATTGTTGAGATAGCCGATCAAGGGCGTATTGACTGCCTCGTAAAGATTTTCGATACCGAGAATCTGTTCAACTTTAGTAACGCCCGCCTCAAGAATTGAGACGGTCTTCTTCTTTTCGTCAATTTCATAATGGAGATCGCGTTGAAGTTGACCTATGATATTTGCGAACTCGACATACCACTTGGTTGCCTTATCAGCAGGTCCGCTAATGATCAATGGGGTACGAGCCTCATCAATCAAGATTGAGTCAACTTCATCGACAATGGCAAAACTATGTTCGCGTTGTACACATTCTTCAAGTGACCACGCCATGTTATCTCGAAGGTAATCAAAACCAAATTCATTATTGGTGCCGTAAGTAATATCCGCGGCGTAAGCTTCGCGGCGTTCGGCCGGAGTCATGCTGGCAAGAATCACACCAACTTTTAGTCCTAAGAAGCGGTGGACGCGGCCCATCCATTCGCTATCGCGTTCGGCCAGATAATCATTTGTTGTTACTACATGAACACCTTTACCTGCTAGCGCATTGAGGTAGGCAGGAAGTGTCGAAACCAAAGTTTTACCTTCACCAGTACGCATCTCAGCGATATTTCCAAGGTGGAGCGCGGCACCACCCATAATCTGAACGTCATAGTGGCGTTGGCCAAGTGTTCGTTCTGCGGCTCGGCGAACCGTGGCAAATGCCTCGGGAAGCAAAGCCAGGAGATCTTCGCCATTGGCTAGGCGATCACGGAATTTCTGAGTTTGAGCGCGGAGTTCGCCGTCGCTCATAGCAATGATTTTGGACTCCCACGAATTAACATCGCTGGCAATCTTTTCTAAGTTGCGAACAGCGCGACCCTCGCCAGCACGTAGAATTTTATCTAGAACAGCCACGAACCCTCATTTCAGAAATTTCATACGTTTAGTAGCCCCCTATCGTATTAGGAAAAAGCCCCTACTGAGACTCCGAGGGAGACCCCAGCCGAGAGCACCCCGTGAGGGGCAAAACCTGCCCCGTAAAGGGCTCGCATCCCCTCGCGAGTCGAGCTACCCGTTGTGACAAGATCATCAATCAGAAATATTGAACGAAGTCCGGGCTCAAAATCACTCCCATTCGTGCGGTTGTTAATCGAGTACGCCCCACTCAAATTCCGCGCCCGCTCATTTCTATTCAAATTACTTTGATCGGCAATTGTGCGATTTACTTGGAGTAGTTCTCTGACTTCTATCTCTGCTGCACCAATTTTCTGAATTTTCTTTGCGGCAACTCGCGCCAGTAACAACGCATGCTTGAAGCCCCGCGTTCGATTTGCTGCTCTGCTTGATGGAATGGGAATAAAGAGAGAATTCTCCATATTAAATTCCATCGACGCCGCCAGAAAAGTTTGAACAATTAAGTCAGCTAAGAAATCGCGAGCTGGTGAATTGTTCCGCTCTTTTGCAAGAAGAATAACCTTTGCCAACTCCACTCCATAGTCGGCACCAGCCCAATATTTGATACCACCAAATTCGCGGCTCCGAATTTTTGGTCCAATTGCTCGACGACAATAAGTGCAGAGTTGGGCGCCAGGTGAATCGCAGACTAAACAAGAGACTGGAAATAATAATTGCAAAATCTCATACACGATCTCACTTTGCCCTATTTAAATGTCATCCTCATCAAACATCAGAAAGGTTGTGGAGGATTCATCATTGGGGTTAGCTGATATTGGCTGGCCCTCAATGGGAATGCCAGGTGCTTTTGGAACAGTTAAGACAAAGTTTGCACCCTTGTCCGGCACGCCCCATGCTTTAAGAGTGCCCTGATGTAATTTTGCGTCGTCAAGGGAAATCGAAAGTCCAAGACCTGTTCCCCCTCGAAGTCTTGAACGTGATGGATCCGCGCGCCAAAAGCGATCGAAGAGTCTTTCCGATTCTCGCTCAGTGAATCCAATTCCATGGTCGCGAACACCTACAGATACTTCGCGAAGGCTTTGACGGATTGTGATCTCTATTGTCTTACCTTCACTATGATCAATTGCATTTGAAATAAGATTTCGTAAAACACGTTCGATTCTGCGAGGATCTACCGAGGCAAAAACAGGCTCCTCAGGGAAGTCAGTACGGATCTGCTCATGGTCGGAGAGTTGCAATTGATCAATGGTCTGATTGACCAATGTTTTCAAGTCAGTCTCCCTCAACTCCAAAATTGAAGCGCTTGCATCAAAACGGCTAACTTCAAGAAGATCCGTGAGCAGGGATTCGAAGCGGGCAATCTGGGATTGCAGTAGTTCTGCGCTACGAGCTGCTGCAGGCTCCATCTTCTCTTTGCTTTCTGCAATCACTTCCGAGGCCATACGAATTGTCGTGAGTGGCGTGCGCAATTCGTGCGAGACATCTGAGACAAATCGTTGTTGAAGCCGTGAAAGGTTCTCTAGGCGAGAAATCTGTTGTTGCATCGAGACCGCCATCTCGTTGAATGAAATCGCAAGGCGCGCCATTTCATCTTGGCCGATTACTTGCATGCGGCGATTCAAATCACCGGCCGTCAATTGCTCGGCAATTTCTGCGGCATCGCGCACGGGGTTGATCACCTGGCGAATGACATACCAAGAAACACCACCGATCATAATGATAAGCAGGAAGCCGGCAAGAATAAGAAGCTGTCCGATGAAGTTAACGATAGTTTGTTGCTCTGTCAGCAGAAAGACGTAATAAAGTTCGTATGGTAATTGTGATGGAATTTCTATGGAATTGCCAACGATGATTGCGCTCTTTTTTTGACCATCACTAAATGTCACTGTACCTCGAACCCACTGGGCAACGCCGGACTTACGAGTTTTCTTTCGTAAATCTTGGGGGATAGAACTCTGATCCAGACCACCCGATGAGCCATTAAATTTGTCATTGGTCTGATGAACTCGCGGAGAACCAAGTAATACAACTTCGCGAGGCGTAGTTGGGATTGCCAAATCACTCGCCTGCAAAATCTTCGCAACGACTTTGGGCAATTTAAGTGAAGGTAAATACAGTGTTGCATCTAATTGCCCCTGTGAATAGTCATACAGAGATTGGGCTTCGGAAACTGATTCAGTTGTTTTTTCGCGGATGATCCCATTAGATATTTGAATAAAGAGAATGCTTCCAACAAGTGAAATCAAAATAATGGACAAAAAGAAGGTTGTCATCATGACGCGAAATAGAATCGAACTGCGCCATTTCACGCCTACAAATCTCATGCCTGACTAGTTCCTGCCTTATACCCAATGCCACGCACTGTGAGTACGACCTGCGGGTTATCAACATCTTCTTCAACTTTCGCGCGAAGCCGTTGCACATGGACATTAACAAGCCTGGTGTCATCTGCATGCTGATATCCCCATACTTCGCTAAGCAACGCATCACGAGTAAATACTCGACCAGGCTCCTTCGCTAGTGCGACAAGAAGATCAAATTCAAGTCTGGTCAATGGAATCGTCTTGCCATTGCGAATAATGGTGTGCGCGACTTGATCAATAACGATATCTCCGATTCGAAGCGTGGTCGAACTTTCAACACCTGAACGGCGAAGGCGAACTTTAATTCGGGCTACCAGTTCAGAAGGATTGAAGGGTTTGACCATGTAATCATCGGCTCCAGCTTCAAGGCCACTCACAACATCGTAGCTATCACCCTTGGCCGTTAACATGACTATTGGAACCATTGATTTTTCGCGAATTAGTTTGCACACTTCAATTCCGCTTAAACCAGGGAGCATTACATCAAGCAAAACCAGATCCGGTTGATGAGCATTGAAAATCGTCATTACTTGATCGCCCGCATTGACTAAATCAACCTCGAAGCCAGATCCATTCAAGACGATTCCAAGCATCTCCGCTAAATCTTGATCGTCATCGACGACCATGATCAGAGTCATTAGCTGCCGTGATCCCAAGAGTTGAGGTAGAGCACTTGGGCGGGCGTCAGAGTATCAATTGTGATTCCCATGCTGGCCAACTTCAATCGTGCTACCTCTTTATCAATTTCAGTTGGTACCTCATGGAGTCCAGGAACAAGAGATGCTGCGGTCTTAACTAACCACTCAGCCGTAAGAGCTTGATCCGAGAAGGACATGTCCATAACTGAGGCAGGATGACCTTCAGCGGCGCCCAAGTTGACCAATCGTCCCTCAGCGAGGAGCAATAAATGGCGACCATCTACAAGAACATATTCATCAGTCTGATGGCGGATTCGCCTATTTTTGACCTGCGCATTCTTTTCTAGCCAAGCCACATCTATCTCAATATCAAAGTGACCGGAGTTGGCAAAGATGGCGCCATCCTTCATAACTGCAAAGTGTTCGGCGCGAAGCACATCGCGATTACCTGTAACAGTAACAAAGAAGTCACCAATCTTTGCTGCTTCGAGTGAATCCATCACACGATATCCCTGCATCAAAGCATCAAGAGCCTTCGTTGGATCAATCTCGGTTACTACAACATTTGCGCCCATTCCTCGTGCACGTTCAGCAACACCTTTACCACAATAACCAAATCCACATACAACAAAAGTTGATCCCGCAATCAGTCCGTTCGTTGCGCGAAAGATCGCATCCATCGTTGATTGACCGGTACCAAAACGATTATCAAACATATGTTTTGTATCTGTGTCATTTACGGCGATCATCGGGAACTTCAGCGCACCATCTTTTGTCATCTGACTTAGGCGAATAACACCAGTGGTCGTTTCTTCGCAGCCACCTAAAATTCCCTCAATCAACTCAGTCCGAGTCGTGTGCAGCGTGTTTACCAAATCGCATCCATCATCAAATACCAGGTTCGGTTTAATATCGAGAGCAGCATTGAGATGGCGATAGTAACCATCGCGGTCTATGCCGTTATGCGCAAAAACATTAATGCCGTATTCATGTACTAGAGCTGCAGCAGTGTCATTTTGAGTGGAAAGCGGATTAGAAGCACAGAGCGCGAGTTCAGCGCCGCCGGCCTTAAGTGCACGCATCAAATTTGCTGTCTCGGTTGTGACATGCATACATGCGGCAATCCGAATGCCAGTAAAAGGCTTCTCTATTTCAAAGCGATCTTTGATTTGAGCAAGGACCGGCATATTGCGCTCTGCCCATTCAATTCGTTTCTTGCCTTCGGCTGCTAGCGCTGCATTAGCAATATCGTGACTGACTTCGGTTTCAACTGACACATGAACTCCTTTAAGACTTTAAGAACATTTCCAATATGGTGGCCTAATACGAGGTAGGGATAGTTTTCCGTAGGGCTAAAGATTACCCGATAAGAGCTAGTACCCCATCCCTCACTTCGACCATTAATTTTTGTGAGTGGGCCTCCACATTAAGGCGTAGCAATGGCTCGGTATTTGATGGACGAAGGTTAAACCACCAGTCTGGGCCAGTAACTGTGATCCCATCTAACTCATCGATGGTGTTCTCGCTCTGATAGTAAGTCTTGATGAATTCCACTCTTTCTTGGGGATTTTTGACCGTCGTATTAATCTCACCACTAGAAAAGTATCGGTTAAGTGAGGCCAATAACTCCGAGAGCGGAAGATCGCTATGTGAAAGCTCTGCAATGGCAAAGAGCGCAGCTAGCGCACCAGAATCGGCCCGCCAAAAATCTCTAAAATAGAAATGTCCAGAGTGCTCGCCACCAAAAATAGCGTTGCTATCAGCCATCATCGCCTTTATATACGAATGGCCAACTCGAGAGCGAAGTGCTACTCCACCATGCTCTTGAATAATCTCAGGAACGGCTTGGGAGGAGATTAAGTTATAAATAATTGTCGAACCCGGCTTCCGCTTTAACTCTCGAATGGCAATTAGCGCAGTGAGCGCAGAAGGATTAACTAAGTTTCCACCTTCATCTACCAGAAAGCAACGATCGGCATCACCATCAAAAGCCAATCCAATATCAGCTTTCACTTTCTTTACTCGCGCCACGAGAGCCTTCATGTTTTTGGGATCGATTGGATTCGCTTCGTGATTAGGAAAATTTCCATCAAGTTCGAAATACATAGGAACGAGTTCAACATTGAGTCGCGACATGAGCGCCGGCACCGTAAATCCAGCCATGCCATTGCCGGCGTCAACAACAATCTTTAAACGTCGACCACTCGTAAATTCATCGCTTGCAAATAGCCCAAGAAGAAAATCAACATAATTACCAAGAAGTTCCTGATGGGTTGTGCGACCTATGGGTCCGATCGACATCGGAATTCCTTGAATCATATAATCCTTAATCCGAAGCAAACCCGATTCGGCGCCAATCGGACGAGCGCCAGACTTCGCCAATTTAATACCGTTATAAGCAGCGGGATTATGGCTCGCGGTAAACATCGCGCCGGGAAGATTAAGCGAGCCCGAGGCGTAATAGAGCATGTCAGTGGAAGCTAGACCAATTCGTATCGCATCTACTCCCTGCGAATTCAGGCCATCAGCGAAGGCAGTGGCAAGTTCACTAGATGAGGCCCTCATATCTTCGCCGATAACAACACTCGCTGGCTCACGTTCCTCGATTAAGAAGCGAGCAAAGGCCGTACCAAGTTCAAATGTGAAGTCGGGAGTTATCTGACTATCGACCAAGCCACGAATGTCGTACGCCTTAATAACCAAATCGAGTTCTTCGCGAGTAAACATGATCGAAATCTACTCGAGAAAAGTTCTGACTGGACAATTAATTCGAGGGTAAACCTCGGAGATGACCTCGACGGCCTAATTCAGGTTGTAATGGTACCGCTGGGGGCACTTGCCCATGTTGATTTCCCACTTCTCGAACAGCATTTGCAATCGCCATCAAGTCATCATCACTGGGCCCTGCTTGTTCAGACTCTGGTTCTGTTTTAGTGACACTCCAACCATTAGGCACAGTCAGTTTCTCACTATGCCCTAAACAAAGATCATAGGAATGAGGTTCGGCATACATCGCTAGTGGGCCAAGCACCGCAGTTGAATCTGCATAGATATATGTCAAAGTCTTGTTTGCGGGCAATGTGCAACTGGCGCGCGAACAGGTACGAGTAGTTCTATGTTGAGTCCGCATAATCGAGAGATTATCGCGTCTTTGATCGGAAATGGTGGATTTACGGCCAGTTATCGGCGCGTCAAAGTTCGAAGATCTGGATTCACACGAGGAGCTCCCACGACAAGTGGGTTCGCTAGAAGTGGTAAATAATTAAGTCCGCCGTCCGAATTTGCAACGATTGCCCCTCCGTAGATCGCGGGTTTCGATAATGGCGTAAAAATAATCCTATTGAGAGGACCTTGGGGGTGCCAGAGTGCCGAGGCACTACCCGAGATCACAGTACTTCGCACCACTCCTTTTGAATCACGCCACTGGGCCTTAACCGATAATGATTTACCCATAAAGAAGAATTGAGCTGAGGCCCCCGCAAGGTTGACTGCGAAACGAGAAATTGGAGTCAATTGGTTTGCCCAAGCAAAGTCACCACTCACATTGGTAGTAGTAGCAGTTGACGGGATAGTGCGGGTGAATGCAGCGGCCAATATAGGTTGGTCGGAAGTAATTTCGATTCCATAGGGCTCTGTTATCGAAATCGTCGGAAGCGGAATATCGGTGACTCGTTGATGAACAATTGTGCGAGAATCAAATCCCAGGGGAGTAAAAGTTCCACCATTTGTAAATATCGCGAGGTGGACATTGGCATCTACATTTCCTGGAACCAAGAAACGCATGGTGGAGACAGCGCTTTTCACGGAGGCAAATAGTCCCGAGATAAAACTTGTCGTAGCTGGCGCACTTATTGGTGTCACAAAACTCGATCCGAGATCCTTTAAACCACTCTTCCGATGATCCAATAGAAAAGAGGTTACCCGACCGGAATCAGTCACAATATGAAGGGCAACCAATTCATCGCCTGGAACAATTGAAGCGAGTGAAATTTTCTGATCAGAATTCGCTTTCACCTTAATTGCGATGGGAGCTAGCGCAACTTTTGAATTAAAAGGATAAATTTCAACGGCTGAGGCGCTTAATCCACTATTGATAATTTCAAGGAAACTCTTGCTGGTGACCCCGGCCGAACCGCCGACAAACCATTGATCCGCACCACCGACGTCACACACAGCATCCGCGGTACTTGTTCCAGAGATCGATTCAAAAGCCACTTCGGAGCCCGAATTTCCTGTTACAAAGGTTGCAGCCGACGAACCAAGAATCACATTTGATTTTCCTGCGTGAAGGGTTGTGTTCTTTCCACTAATAGTTCGAGTGAGTAGCGTGGATGTCGGTAACGAAATTTTGATAGTTGCGCCACCAAATGCACCTGGACACACCACCGCTGAATAACTCCCCCTAGTTTCAAAATGTGCTTTTGCTTGTGGTAATAAAGTTGAAATTGCTACAGCAGATGCAATGAGGGCCGGTGCAATTAATGCTCGTGGGATTTGAATCAATTTCATCATCACACCAACTCTTCGAGCGGTACTTGCTTGCGCCTGCGTCCCGACGGCAGCGCCATAACAACAGCGACAAGTAGTGAAAGCAACTCAAGTGAGATCAAACCACGGTGAGGAGTGCCATCAAAGAGAAGGGTGACCTTTCCTGGTTGATTAACAGTAAAAAATGGAAGTCCGCTGCTTGCATGTTCGAGTGGAATATTCATGCCGTCATCAATAAGTCGCCAACTATGGTCATACTTCTCGGCGATGGTAATTGTTCCACTCGCTGGAATAATGCCTGAGGCTCCAATATCGCCAGCAGGGATTACATAGTTCTTACCTTTCGAGTCAGTGAACACCACGCGCGGTGAAGCTCCCACTACGCGCCAGACGGTACCGATATCGGTAGCGGACATTCTCGTAAATCCGCCAACCCCATCCATAGATCGGGCAAGTCCCGGAGGGACTGGTGCCTTGAGAAATAAATATTGAATTCCAAAACTTCCAAGGATTTGACTGGAATTTATTCCTGATCCAGAAATTAATGCATTAATAGCGTCACCTATTTGAGATGGGAGCGATGTCGCAACATCAGCATTACCGATGACTAAGGGATTGCCGCGTGAAATATAAAAGGTCGATCCACTCCGCGCGGTAGTCAACACGAGAGTTTTGGGCTTTGCAGGACTCTGAGTAAGGGATGAAACGAAAGCAGGCACCACATCACCCTGATCCGACTGCACCAACGAATGGGTTTGTCCAACTAGGACCCAACCCGCCGTCACTACTGTGCTGAATAAGGTGAGGGATATTGCGAAAGCCACAGCAATATGGCCAACCCCCAAATGACGAAGTCTGAGCGTCGGAGTGAGTATTTCTACTTTTTTCAACATGGGTGGAATGAGAACTATCTCAATAAGAAGGAATGCCACACCGACATAGACAGGCTCTGTCGCGCCATGACCAGAGATATGTAAGGAGTTGAGAAGAATCGCAATTGCAAGGATTACCGAACTATAAAAAGATGCTCGTCTTACCGAATAGATAAACCAGCTAAAGAAAATAAGGAGGGTTACCGGCGTGATTATCCACCAAGGTGGTGCGCCAACGCCCCCGGGATTTGTGAGGAGGGTTTGCCAGGTTCCACCATTTGAAATCGGAATTCCGGGTGCAACTAAAAATTGTGTTGGATGCAAGAGCGCGCCAAGGGACCAAGGAAGAGTGAGTAAAAGCGTTGTTAATAGGACAACCATTCTGCGTAGTGCTGGAGTGAAGTCTGCACTTTCAAGAAAATCAATCCATCCCGAAGACTTTTCGTGGCGTTTTGTTACAGCGATTCCTTCGCGAAGTAAAAGCGCCATCTGGATAAGCAACCAGCCAGCCAGCAGCAGCGGCGAGAACGAACCAACCAGGGATACCAAAAGAGTAAGAGAAAATATTCTTCGCCAAGAAATTTCAGCAATGGTGAACATGAGTGGTTTAATAAAAATGAAACAAGGCATGATCAAATAGAGAACGAGAATATCGAGTCGACCTTGATTGAGTGAACTCCATAACGTCGGTGTAAGAACATAAACCAGTCCACCAAAAGTGGAAATCCGATACGAAAGTCCGATTCTCCGAAGTGAATTTACAAAGACGAGATAAGCGAGCGGTGGCGTAATTAGAAATAGAAGATCAACTAAGAACGCAAGATGCCCCAAAGTCAAAATTGAGGTCAGGCCGACTATCGCGATCCATGGTGGAGCTGCCACAGCAGATCCCATCCCAACTAAATGCCAAGCTTGGGCATAACTTTGAAGTAACTGCATGCCACTTGCGGGAATGAAACCTAACGCCCCTCCCGAAAGTGAACCATAACGGGCACGCGCTGAGATCATCGAAAAAGCGAGGACAACTATCAATGCCAAAGAGTCGGCTCGTCCAAGCAATGCTCGAAGAATCGATGGGCGAGATGGCGGTTGATAGTCGGGTTCATCAAATTCTTCGGAGATCACACCAAGATCAGAAAAACTCTGCCGTGTATTACTCGTAGTCCGATCTGCATCATTTCGTAACCGCGCAGAAATCGTGCTCGTCACACGATCCACACCAACCCGAATCTGACTTCCGCGTGGCGGAATGAATTGTGAAACAACAGATGGTGAGAGCAACCTCTTTTTGCGACGACTGCGCCTAGCTTTGATTAAATCAGTCGGATGAATAATCAGGAGTGCGATGGCGCCGATTTCATCACCTGCATAGCCGGGCAATTTCGCAAGTAAATCGAAAATCACGCGCAGCAAACTTGTGCCGAGTAGTTGAAGAGTAAGCCACGGCAACATCCACCTCGAGGAGTTAGCCAGCATTACATAAGCTGCATTGCGCCGATCAAGCAGGAGTGGCCGGTGCAAGAATGCTGCAGATACATCGACCGAGCGCCGTTCGCTAGCGGATGCCTCCGCATGGAACGCGGTAGCGGCTCCGACGCAGATAGCCCCAAATCCTCTCACCCGCGCTCGCCATCCCAAATCAACATCATCTCGAAAGAGGGCGAGGTTGGGATCGAGCCCTCCTAGCTCTTCAAAGGCAGAGCGGCGAACCAACATGCCAGCGGTACTGACCGAGAGCACCTCTTTAGTTTGATCGTGTTGTCCCTGATTCTGTTCACGATGTTCAAGCCCAGTCCAACGAGCACCATTGGGAGCAATCGAAATCCCCGCTTCAAGAAGATGGTCACGGTCATACCAACCTAATAATTTAGGACCAGCGATCACAACTTGCGGACGATCACTAATTGCTTCTAGTAAAAGTTGAAGGGCATTTTTTGCCGGTGCACAATCATCGTGAATCAACCAGATACATTCATTTGCTGCATCGATAGGATGTGAAAATGCTGGTGAATGGTCCAATGCAAGTTCAAGGGCATCGCCATATCCAAGATCACGCTCTGTTTGAATGAAGGTGATTCCTGAAGAGCGAAGTAATTTTGGTGATGCATCAATTGATCCAGTATCAACTGCCAAGATGCGATCAATGCGTCTGGTTTGCGATGAGAGCGAGGCAATAACTTCTGGCAGCCATGAAGCACCATCGTGGGTGACCAAAATCGCGGTAACAAAGAAATGTGAGATATCAATCTCAGGACTGCTGAGACTACTGAGATGTGACTGCGATTCCGTTGCCATCAGTTGACAATCTTTCTATTGCGGAATCTAGCGTGAATAATTTTGAAGTAAAGAAATATGTTAAGCCGTCCGGCGCTTAAGACGACGACGTTCCCGTTCGGAAAGTCCTCCCCAAATACCAAAACGCTCATCATGCCCGAGAGCGTATTCCAAGCACTCGGAACGAACATCACAGGAAAGACAAACCCGCTTTGCCTCACGCGTAGAGCCGCCTTTCTCAGGAAAAAAGGCTTCGGGGTCGGTCTGAGCGCAAAGAGCACGTTCCTGCCAGCCGAGGTCCGGGTTGCCAGTTCCATCATTTGGAATGTGTGTAAGGCCGCCCATTGCAAAATCTCCAGCTGTCGCGATCTGGCGTTCTGACATAGAAACTCCTCAAACTTTAGGCGCCGCTTGGGGCCTACGGTGCGGCTTAGGTGAATTACACGCGTGTAATCCCTCTGAGTCAAGTCCAGGAACGAATATTTTTACTCGGAAAAGCCGAAAAATTGGTTCGTAGCGATAAATCCCGCCGGAATATCGCTGTAGGGGGCGACAAAGGTAGTAGAAAGTTGGGTTGATGCGCCTACCTGCGCCCCATCAAAAATTATTGAGCCATGTATTTTAGCTCCGCCCGCTATCCGCACACGCGGTGAAATCAAAGAGCCAGCATCAATAATTGCCGATGGATCAATATCAGCATCAGCGGCGATCAATGATCCGAATTTTCGGACGTAACGATTTGTTGCAAGTAGGTCATCGAAAGCGATGGAGTGAGCGGCACCCGTTATCAGATCATAAGTCGCTTTGAGAAGTGCAGCAGGAGTTCCAATATCTAACCAATATGACTTATCAATAAAACCAAGTAGCGATTTTCCTTCCCGAAGAAGTTCTGGAAATATTTCGCGTTCAACACTCACAACACGACCCGAAGGCATGGAATCAATAATGTTTCGATTAAAGATATAACACCCTGCATTGATGATATTGGTAGGAGGATTGCTCATCTTTTCATTAAATGTAACGATTCGACTTCCGTTTAATTCAACAACACCAAATGCACGAGCATCAATTACTTCAGTTAAGAAGAGCGTTACATCAGCGGCATTAGTTAAATGAAATTCGATCTGTGCTGACAGATCATGACTGCTTAACACATCGCCATTGAGGATGACCACTGGTCCACTCTTCGTTAATTGCTGAGCAGCGTGTGCAATGGCGCCACCAGTTCCAAGCGCACTTTCTTCAACTGAATAAGAAATTTTAATCCCGAAGCGCTCGCCATTTCCAAAATATGGTTCAAATACTTCGGCGAGATACGAAGTTGCCAGCACGATCTCAGTTATCCCTGCGCGCTGTGCTTTAACAATTTGATGTTCAGTAAAAGGAATTCCAGCAACAGGCAACATCGGCTTGGGTATTTGATTGGTTAAAGGTTGCAGTCTCGTTCCAAGACCACCGACAAGCAAGATCGCAGATTGTGTCATCTCTTTATCCATATATTCGTGCTGCCGCATCGCTGATCTGGGCATCGGTCGCTGTTAGAGCCACCCGAATATGCCGTGCACCGGCTTCACCATAAAATCCACCCGGAGTAACCAGAATTCCTAAATCTGCTAACCGGGCAACGGAATCCAAATCCTTCTCACCTCTGGTACACCACATATATAAACCCGCTTCGCTATTTTCTATGACAAATCCGAGCGATTCAAAAGCTGGCCTTAAGATATCGCGCCTATGAGCATATCTGACCGCCTGTTCGTGAACATGCACCTCATCGCCTAATGCCGCCGCCATTGCAGCTTGAACAGGTGCAGGAACGAGCAGTCCAGAATGTTTGCGTACCTCACGAATCTTTGCAATCAACACCGGATCGCCAATAATTAAACCACCACGATATCCGGCAAAGTTTGAACGTTTAGACAGTGAATAAATAACGAGCAGATTGCGATTATCGCCATTGGCAACTCGAAGAATCGAAGTGGGTTGCTGGCCCACCGTGCGTGCCGGGAAATTCAGGTAACACTCATCGCTAGCGATAACAGCTCCGGTGCGACGGGAATAATTGATCACTTGCTCTAACTCCCCCGTGGGAGTTATCCGCCCAGTTGGATTCGACGGCGAATTAATCCAGACAAAATCAGCAACTGGCCAGGTAGCAACGTTAAAATCAACTGGCTCATGCGCAACCTTGGCAATGATTGCTCCCACTAGATACGTTGGATAAGCAATCTGGGGATACAAAACCTTGGCTACCTCTAATTGTGTCGGCAAACTTGCGATAACTTCTTTAGAACCAATACTTGGTAAAAAGTCGAACTCTCCGGTGAGACCTAGAACCTGTACCGCCCAATTTCCTATCGCATCACGCAGCCCCGGAGAGCCGATAGTCAGCGGATATCCAGGTGCATTGGAAGCGCCGATTAAAGCTTGTTGAACAAAATCAGGAGTTGGATCAACAGGAGTTCCTACGGATAGATCGATGATCCCATCATGGTGCTCTCGTGCTCTGGCCCCGTAGGGGGCCAATAAATCCCAAGGAAAATCCGGGAGTTTAATTCTCTACTCGCCAGCCTTAGGAAGCGCAGCAATAAATGGTGGATCTATTTCAGATGCACCGACCTTGCTCGCACCACCTGGTGAACCGATTGTTTGGAAGAAGACAGTATTAATCTCTCCGTACTGCTTCCAGTCACCTGGTACGTCATCCTCGTAATAAATCGCCTCTACCGGACAAACTGGCTCGCATGCTCCACAATCGACACACTCATCGGGCTGGATATAGAGCATCCGACCACCTTCATAAATACAGTCGACGGGGCACTCCTCGATGCAAGACTTATCTTTTACATCGACACACGGTTCGGCGATAACGTAGGTCACGTCAATCCTTTCAAGTAGCGATTACTCACATATTCGGGACGTATTAACTCTGGAGCATTAATATGTAATCAATAGGTAGAGAATAGTGGATTGGATCCACCACTAGGGAACAGGGGGCGCCATGAAACCAGCCCCATCCGCAGCCGATCTTGGCAGCCGGGTCAGCATCCGCCTCCACGACCCCGAGGGCGGCTTCCGGGATCTTTTAGGTCACCTTGTCACAATCAATCAGGTTCGAAAGAAAAATGGCCAGATCATCACCTTTGATCCAGACCGGATAGCGCTCTGGAAAATCGTCCCAACCACTGTGCTTTCAACCAATATATTCTTATACGACACCAAGAGCCGAATGACGCGAGAACTCACTATTAGCGACGGCAAAGCCCTTCGGATGTATTGCTGCGGTCCGACCGTATATCGAGATGCACATGTCGGTAATTTGAGAACATTCCTGCTAGCGGACTTGATAACTCGGTTGGTGGAAATAGATGGTTACGCGGTTCGAAGTATTCAAAACATTACTGATGTTGGTCATCTGAACGAAGATTTTGAAGGCGCAAGTGATGGTGAAGATAAAATGCTGAAGCAAGCGCACGCATTACACGTCGACCCACTTACAATTGCCCGGAACTACGAGACAAATTTTCACAAAGATCTCGAAAGACTTGGGGTAACGACCGCCGATATCTATCCGCGAGCCAGTGAAAGTATTGAATTAATGCAACGCCTCATTCAGCAACTGATCGACTCTAATCACGCCTACTTAGGTAGTGATGGCACGGTTTATTTCGCAGCAACGACCTTCCAGTCGTACGGCGCGATTAGCGGAAATAGATTAGATGCGCTCAAGCCAGGTCATCGATACGAATATACCGGCGATGGGGCAAAACGTTTTCATGCTGATTGGGCGCTCTGGAAATCCAGTGGCAATCGTACTGAAATGGTATGGGACTCCCCGTGGGGCAGAGGTTTTCCTGGCTGGCATATTGAATGTTCTGCGATGTCACTTCACTACTTACAAGGTCATGTTGATATCCATCTTGGTGGAATCGACTTGCGATTTCCACATCATGAGAACGAACGAGCCCAGAGCAATTCGGGGACACTAAGTGAAGTAACCGACCATTGGGTCCATGGCGAGCATCTTCTCTTTGAAGGACGCAAAATGTCCAAGAGCGCCGGTAATGTGGTGCTCTTGCAAGATGTGATTGATCGCGGCTTTGATCCGCTCGCGCTGCGTTTGGTCTTCTTAGAAAATAAGTATCGAAGTCAGATGGATCTGACATGGAATCAGATTTCTGCTGCCGATTCAACGCTCAAACGCTGGCGTCACAAATATCAGGAATGGTCAACTACCGAACTTCATAACGATCCCGATGTGGTTAAGGAACTCTGTAAAGAAATATTTGATTTCTTGCGAAATGATTTAGATACCCCAAGAGCACTTATCAAACTCAGAGCGATCGAGCGCGATCCGACCCTTTCTTCCCGATCAAAAATTCAACTATTTGATGAGGTAGATCGCTTCTTTGGATTAGACATTGCCAGAGTTGATCCAATAAACGCGATTGATAAAGAAGTTGAGGAGTTACTTCAACTTCGATTAGAGGCGCGGGTAGTAAAGGATTTTCCTCGCAGTGATGAACTCCGGGATCTTCTTTTGCAAAAGAAAATTAGAGTTCATGATGATCAGGGTGGCCAAAGGTGGGAAGTTATTCCTTAATCCGTAAGAGGAGGCATCGCGAATAGATCGGTCTCGCGTCCATTCTTATCATACGGTCCGCCTGCATCACCTTTTACACGAATGTAATACTCACTTCCGGTTATTCGAGTAGATAATCGCTTAGAAAACTTAAAGAGATCTCCGGTGATTATTAGTTGAGTTTTATGCGCCTTTAGCGCGGCAAGTTTCTGCGAAAGAAACGCTTCGCCATCAAATTTACTTGTTACAACGCTATCTGCCTTCACAAATGGTAACGCCATCCATTTCGATGGAACATAATTAAAGAATTTGATCAAAATCTCAATGAAGATATTGCTACTCGTCAAACTTCCATGCAGAGCCGACCTTGGGATCGCGCTCCAATAAATCTTTGAGATTTCCCAAGGTGTGCCGCTTCCAAACTCGGGGTCACCAGCCAATTGCGCCGCTCGCATAGCAACCTGGTGGGCTTTAATGTGATCAGGGTGACCATAACCCCCGTATTCGTCGTAGGTAATGAGTACTTGTGGTTTGCGATCTCGAATGATCTTGACCAATTGGCCCGCTGCTTCATCGAGGTCAGCTTGCCAGAACGATTCTGGATTCAGGTTGGGAGGTGTCCCCATCATTCCGCTATCGCGGTATATGCGACCCGGTTCCCCTAAGAAAAGATGGTCAGTGACTCCGAGTTCCTTCATTGCAGCAGCAAGTTCAGTTTCGCGATGCCCGCCTAGGGTGTTCCCCTGCTCGGCGCCAAGGTGGGCTAGTGATGGCACCAAAACTTCTCCTTCTTCACCTCGAGTGCAAGTGACAAGCGTGACTGTAGTTGCTCTGGAAATATAGCCAGCCATCGTGGCCCCATTATTGATGGTCTCATCATCGGGATGGGCATGTACCAAGAGAAGTCGATGAGAGAGCAGTTGCTTCATGGGATCATTATGAATCATGAGATAGCATCGTGCGAATGAACGATGAAAAGGTACGTCTGCCCCGCGATGAACGTCGCGCCACACTGCTTGCCGCAGCTTTAGAAGTGTTTACCGCTGCTGGTTATCATGCAGCAGCGATGGATGAGATCGCTGATCAGGCCAATGTCAGCAAACCCGTTCTATACCAACATTTCCCTTCGAAGCTAGATTTGTATTTAGCTGTTCTCGATATTCACTGCGAATATCTTGTTGCAGATATCCGCGCTGCCATCGACTCGACTAAAGACAATGCGGGGCGCGTGCTTGCAACTGTAAATGCCTACTTTGACTTCATCAATCGTGAAGGAGAAGCGTTCAGGCTTCTCTTTGAAAGCGATATGGCAGTTGAACCAAAAGTCCGCGAACGGCTTAATAAAATGTCATATGACTGCGCCACTGCGTTTAGTGAGGCGATTTCCACCGATACCGGCATATCCCACGAATCAGCGATGATGCTTGCTGTCGGATTGATTGGTACCGCCCAGACCACAGCTCGCCACTGGCTGGCTCGAAACGGAAAGATTGATCGAGATTTAGCCGTGAAACTTGTTGCTAGTTTGCAATGGCGGGGAATTTCAGGTTTCCGCAAGATCTAATCGCCACTAAACTCACACCATGGCTAAAAAAGATATCGAAAAGAAAACCTCTGTTCGAATCGGAATAAGTGAAACATCTCAGGAATTGCATTTTGACACCAGTCTTGATGCCGCCAAGGTCATCTCACTCGCAAATGAAGCGCTGAACAACGCTAAAATCTTGGAGCTTAAAGATATAAAAGATCGAGTTATCCTGGTTCCTGCCAGCAAAATTTCCTATATCGAAATTGGCGATACCACCGAACAAAAGGTTGGCTTTACCTCGTTATAACGCGCCTTCGATTCGCCTTCACTTCCAACTTTTCAAATTCGCGCGGATCAGTTTCACACTCCCCCAATTGGTTGAGTTTTCCATTGCCGTGATAATCACTAGAGCCAGTCTTTGCCAACTCAAATTGATCGGCAATTGTCTTTAACAATACTCGATTCTCATAAGTGTGATCTCGATGAAAAATTTCAATGCCATCAAGGCCGGCATCGACATAACTTTCGAAGGTAGTGGGCGAAACAACTCGAGAGCGAAGGGATGACATCGGGTGCGCGATGACCGAAACACCGCCTGCTTCTTTTATAAGGGCGATCGCAGTTTCGGGAGTCGGTGAATAATGGGAAACATAAAAGGGTGAATCGTTGTGCAAAATTTCAGCAAATACCTCCTCGCGAGATTTCATGTATCCCTTGGCGATCAAGGCATCGGCTAGATGCGGCCTGCCCAGGGTTGCACCTGCTGAGAGTTGCGCTTCAACTTCTTCCATACTGACGTGATAATTTGCCGCATTAAGCCTGGCAAGGATCTTCGCCATTCGAGTAATTCGATTTTCGCGAGTGAGTGCCATCATCTCTATCAAAGGTTGGTATGTCGGGTCAAAGAGCAAACCAAGCATGTGGACGCTGATGCCATCACTTGTCTGACATGAAATCTCGGAACCCAGAACAAGTGACAATCCCGGACGCAAATGGTTGATCGCCTCATCCCAACCGGCCATTGTGTCATGATCGGTTAGTGCAATAGTAGTTAAGCCGCTGGCAAGAGCTTTGTTTAATAACGCGGCTGGCGTATCCGTACCATCGCTGAAATTTGAATGAGTATGTAAATCAATCACTTACGCCCCTCCTCTCTTGCGGAATTCCTCAAAATGAAAATTGTACAGCCAATCAAGAGTCCAAAAATTCCCGGGATGGTCCCGGCAGATGGGTGCTGATGCAACCAGAACCAAGCGATCAAAGCAGCGATAGGAACTTCAAAGAAGACGATAAGGGAGACAACGACAGGTGACACTCGCTTTAACGCCATGTTCATAAATGTATGTCCAAAGAACTGCGCTCCGATAATCAAACCCGCAAGATAAAGCCACTGTATTGCGGAAAAATGTATTAGTGGTGAACCAGTTATTACGCCTGCAACAAGTGCGGTGACCCCACAAGTTGCGAAACAAACAGTTGTATAAGTAGATGTTGATAAAGTTTTTTGTACACTCGAACCCAAAATCATATAAACGGCGGCGAGTGCAGCACAAAGAATCCCAAATAAATCACCAACAAATGCTCGAGTTGAGACGGTGAAATCAACTCCAGTAATTAAGAAAAGCGAGGCAAAGGCTAGGAACATTCCGCCCAATGATTGAGAAGAAATATGTGCGCCTCGAAATTTCATGTAAAGCGCGGCAAAAATTGGTTGGAAAGAGGCGAGAGCGGTACCTGCCGCGACGGTTGTAAATCGCATCGCCGCGAAAAAAGCCAGAAAGTGTGCAGCAAGTATGACTCCGGCTAGCGCCGAAAGGGCTATCAATCGACCATTGTTGCGGTTACGAAGTTCGCCAGATTTAATCGCGAATGGCGCCATAATCAGCGCGCCACCAACGTTTCTCCAGAAGATGAGGGTGGGTATCGGCATAACACTCTTTGCGATCAGTGGCCCTGAAGAACCCACTCCTAGGACTCCGCCTAATAGGAGTGGGATGTCACGCCCTTTTGGAAGGGCGGTATGTTCATGGGTTCTCATGCTTACAAATTAAACATAAACCAGAATTGCGCGAGCACGCATACCGCGACAATCGCGATTATCCCGCCATAAAGAAAAAGAGCGCGTTTTCCCGCAACAAACTCGCCCATCAATTTCTTATCCCGCGCGATACCAAACATATATGCCAAGAGTGGTAGCAAGAGGATCGCGTTTAATATTTGGGAAGAGATCAATATCCAAATTAGCGATACACCTGGAATCATGATGAGTCCACCGGCAATAACAGTAATTGCTGCGAATGTCAGGTAGAAAAGCGGTGCTTCTTCAAACTTGTCATCGAGAGCCGCGGGTGATCCGGTCAAATCGCTCACCGAATATGCCGTCGATAGTGGGAGGATCGAAGCAGCAAGTAACGCAGCTCCGATAAGGCCGATTGCAAAAATATCTTTCGCGAGCGTGCCAGCCAATGGTTGCAATGCTCGAGCTGCCTGAGATGCATCGGTGATATTTGTGATGTGTTGGTGATTCAATGTTGCTGCGCAGGTGATGATAACGAAAAATCCAATAACGCCCGTAAGTAATGACCCCACCCAGACATCGGCCCGAAGTAATTTAAGGTCAGAGCGTGTCAACCGCTTATCGACTGCATAAGACTGGATAAAGGCCAGACCCCATGGCGCTAGCGTCGTACCAAGTGTTGCAGTCGCGATACTAATCGCGCCACGATTAAAAGGCATCGAAGGAACAACCATGCCATGTAACGCCGCCCCCCAATGAGGATGAGACATAAAGCCGGCAATCACATAGGAGATAAAGACCGCCGAAAGAAGGAAGAAAACTCGTTCGGCCTTCTTAAAGGTGCCACGAAGCACCAAAGCCGAGATAAAGAAACCAGTAAGAGGAACGGTGATGTATCTCGAAATCCCAAAGAGCTGTCCAGCAGCGGCAACACCAGCAAATTCTGCAGTCATTGTTCCCACATTGGCCAAGATCAGGGCAACGGCGCTAAAACTTCCAGCGCGCGCGCCATACTTTTGACGAACCAATCCGAGAAGTCCCTGACGAGTGACAACACCGATCCGTGCACCAAGATCTTGGAACACTACCAATGCGATCGTTGAGACAACTAAAGTCCACAAAAGACGATAACCAAATTGCGCTCCGAGTTGGGAATAAGTCGTGATTCCCGCTGGATCATCATCAGAAAGCCCGGCAATTACTCCAGGTCCCATCACAGCAAGAAATGCAGCGATGCGAAGTTTACGTCCTGTCGGAATCGTTACATTGCTCACGCGCGAGTTACGCCACTTTGTGAGAATCTTCCACGATTCTGAGAGAGTGCATCGACCAAATCATCGGCAAGAATTCGGCCAATTGGCTTGTTTTTAGCATCAATAACAATGATCGAAGAGCCCCGGTTATTTGAAAATTCTTCCACAACTTCGTTGATCGGAGTTTGGCTCGTCACAGCGGTGGGATATGGTTTTGCAATCAATTCTGAAACCAGACTTTTAATGTCTACCGCTAGCAATTCAACCGTTTGAATGTGATCAAGAAGTTTTCCCTTGCTATCAACAACCACTACACCGTCTGAACTTTCGCGCTCTCGGTTTTCGACCAGGAGCTTAAGGGCGGCACCGACAGTCTCGCTCTCTTTAACGATCAAGATATGCGTGGTCATGATTCCACCTGCTAACTCTTCGTCAAAAGAAACCAAATGACGCAACTGTTTAGCAGTCGTGCTTTCCATTGCGTTGAGAATGCTCTCGCGATGTTCATCCTCGAGATCCCGCAGTACTTCGGCAGATTCATCAGGTTCCATACGAGAAAGTAACTCTGCAGCTAGTTCGGCAGTTAAACCGCGGAGCGTACCTTCGAGTTCATCATCTTCCATCTCTTCAAGAGCATCGGCGGCAAGATCGGGATCCAACATCTCAATCAGTGCACCTCGCTCTCGGCCAGCAAGATCTTCAATTAAATCGGCGAGGTCAGCTGGGCGAAGTTGGCTTAATGCGGCCCTTGTTCCAGAAGTGCGAACTACTCCCGTTGAATCTGTGAGAGATGCAACAGATGCCCAATCGATAACATGATCAGGAGTGGGGCGCCTTGAGAGCGAACCAGGAAATAATCGGCGGAGAAATGACATGAAAGAAATATCAACACCGATGACTCGAATCTCTTTATTAAATGGTGCCAAATAAAGATCTGAAGTGCGAACAACTCGAAGTCCATCAACATCGACAATCTGATGATCGAGGACATCGGCATCTAGAAGTGATTCACCAGGACGACGAGAGAAAGGTTCGAGATTAATTTTGCTCGATGAAAGCGTGATTGAACTCGGGGTGAGATGTGAAATGCGCGCACCGTTTAAAAAAATTTTGCGGTTATCAACCTTAACGATCAAACCTGATACCGGAGGATAAATCTCTTCGCCATGACGGACAACTACATCAACAAGACGACCGATCTCTCGACCTTCAGGATCAAGAACGGGGCGACCAATCAATCCCGCGAGTGAAACCAAAGAATCTCGAACGCCCTTTCGTGAGATCAATAGATCACTACGTCCCACTAACCGCTTTGCGACAGTGTTAATCGCGGCAACTGGGGGACGTTTCACCCCGTCAGTCTACGGGCTCAAAGGACTACTAAATGGGAACGGCTTATGTATGAAGTGAGAGTGGCACTCCGACCAACGATCGGGGGCTAATCATCAGCCTCGTTAAGAGTTCATCAAAGATTTTCTTTATAGGGCTGTCGGGAGCAACTACATATACCGGCGTTCCCGCATTTCCCCCATCTTGGAGTTGACTATCAAATGGAATCTTGGCGAGGAGAGGGACATCGGCACCTACTAATGCACTGAGTCTTTTAGCAGTTTCCAGGCCGCCACCACTACCAAAAAGTGCAATCGGTTCCCCGCAATGAGGGCATGGACTTTCTGACATATTTTCAACAACGCCAAGAACCCGTTGCTTCAATTGGAATGCAATTCGGCCAGCACGCTCTGCTACCTCGGCCGCAGCGACCTGCGGCGTTGTGACAACAAGAATTTCTGAACGAGGAATCAATTGCCCCAGTGAAATTGCAATATCGCCCGTGCCAGGGGGTAGATCCAGTAGTAGCAAATCCAAAGCGCCCCAATAGGCATCGCTCATCAATTGTTCTAATACTCGATGGAGCATCGGTCCGCGATAGGCGATGGGATCTTCGCGATTGGGTTTAAACATCTCCATGGAAACAATCTTTACGCCATGGTTTTCAACTGGAATAAATGTTTGATCAATGGCTGTTGGTCGTTGATCCAAGATGCCCATCAATCTGGGAATTGAATGTCCAAAGACATCAGCATCCAATATTCCAACATTTAATCCTCGCGCGGCTGCAGCTGCAGCAAGATTTGCGGTGATAGAAGATTTACCGACTCCACCTTTTCCAGAGGCAATACCAATAACACGAGTCAGGCAATCATCCTGTGCAAATGGATTAAACTTTTCGCGACCACCCCGAAGCAACTTTTTAACTGCTTCGCGTTCTTCATCTGTCATGACACCAAACTCAATTGAAACTGAGTTGACACCTTCAATTGCAGTAACCGCTTCGGTGATATCAGAGTGCAAACGATCTCGCATTGGACAGCCACTAATAGTTAATTTAATAGTTAGCGTGGCGATCCCATCACCAAAACTAACTGACTCAACCATGCCTAGATCTGGTAAGGGGCGATGAATCTCGGGGTCTTGTACCCGCGCTAACGCTGCGTGAATCAGGGTAAGAACATCTTGTGTCATGAGAGCACTCTACGATTCTATTGAGATGCTATTTAGAAGCAGCGAGTGTGAGTTGCACCGTTTTAGTCACAGTCCCACGCTGATACTTCAAAGTAATGGTATCTCCGATTGAATGAGATCGGATCGCCACGATGAGATCGTCCGCTGTTGCAATATCCACTCCATCGATTGCAAGGATGATGTCACCCGAGCGAAGACCAGCTTTGGATGCAGGACCGTCAGCTAAAATGGAGTTTGTAAGATCTGCAATTTTTGCACCAGGTCCCGCGAAAGTTGAATCCAATGACATGCCAACGATTGGATAATGAGAACGGCCAGTCTTGATCAATTGGTCTGCCGTCGTTTTAGCCTGATTTATCGGGATTGCAAATCCCAATCCAATAGAACCAGGTTGACCCGCAAATGAATTACCAAGGGAGGCAATCGCGGAGTTAACAGCAATTACAGCACCAGTGGCATCCACGAGTGGTCCACCGGAATTGCCTGGATTAATAGCAGCATCAGTTTGAAGAGCATCAATAAATGCACTCTCACCCGCCGTATTATCTGAACTTGTGGTTACTGGTCGATTCTTCGCCGAGATAATTCCTGATGTAACCGTTCCTTGTAACCCAAGCGGAGATCCAATTGCAATAACAGGATCACCTACCTGCACATTATTGCTGTTGCCTAAGACGAGAGCAGGTGCGCCAGTAACATCAATTTTTAATACCGCGAGGTCGTAGGAAGTATCGCGACCAACAACGGTTGCCGTGTACTCCTGATTATTTGAAAGTTTGACCGTGATCTTTGTTTTAGCGAGAACAGCGGCTTCGATCACATGATTGTTTGTCATGATGTAACCATTGGTCTCTATAAAAAACCCTGATCCAGTGTCGCTTCCATTGCTGGTACTTGAATCCACTTCAACAACAGATGGGGAAACGCGAGCTGCAATTCCAGCAATTGAATTTGGCGCACGATCAATTACTTGACTTGAGGAAATTAAATGCGGGGAATTATCAAATGCAACTTTACCGATAAGCGCTCCAACTACCCCTGCAATCAGTGACATCGCAAGTGCCATATACCAAGTAACTTGGAGTGCGCGTTTGATTGGTGAGGAAGGAGAAAAGGATTGAGCCAGTGGTTGGCTATCTGAAACCCACCATGGGGTCTGCGCAGGAGTTTTTGGCTCAGTTTCTGACATAGGTATTTTTAGTTCTGTTTCTGCTGTGGGTGGATCGACCTCGGACATGTTCATACTCTATAAGTCGTTTTAACATTAGTCGATTAAAGCTTGGTCGCGAGAAGTACTCCACCGCCTAATGGAAGAATAGATGAACTCCACCGCGAATCCTCTTTCACTGCTCGAATTCCATCACGACGAGAGATACTTTCAAAATCGCGTTGCGTGGGATCCGCAACTTTGCCACCGCTCAGCGCTTGATCAACAAAGAGAATCCCGCCTTTTCGTAATAGACGATAGGACTCATGAATCACATCCATCAAATCTGCGGCAGGCTGCACAACTATCAAGTCATAATTGTTATCTGCAAGTTTGCCTACAACTTCCATAATAATTCCTGTGATGAGCCGAAACCGTTGTGGCGAGATTCCAGATTCTTCGAAAATAGTACGAGCGGCCGCGGCATGCTCGCGTTCGGTATCAATTGATGTGAGAACAGTTTCTGGCGCCGCGCCAGAGAATAACCAGAGCCCGCTCACCCCTGATCCAGTACCAATTTCGACGATGGATTTTGCCTTCAAAGTTTCAACAACAAAGCGAAGTAATCCGCCTACTGCTGGTGTGGGGTCTACTGTTCCGAGTTCTTCTGCGTTGGTTCGAGCTTGTTGCATAAAAATATCTTCACGGACAAAGCTTTCGGCGTAAGCCGACATATCTCCGCGGTTAGGGATCATGACAGAGAGGCTAGCCACTCAATGAGTAATTGGGTACCAAAACCGGTACCACCTTTCACGAATTCACCGGAATCAACTTCAGAACGGGCGGGCCCGGCAATATCTAAATGCACCCAGTTCTGTGCGCCTACAAATTGTTCCAAAAAGAGCGCTGCGGTCACCGAACCTGCGCTAAAACTCTTAGCAGATGCATCGTGATTAAAATCTGCAACAGAACTATCTAGTGCAGGAATGTAATCATCAACCAGCGGCATGGGCCAGACTCGATCGCCAATGCGATCTCCGATCTCGTGCAATTTTGCCGTGAGTTTGTGATTGCGCGAAAACATCGCTGCGTATTGCCTTCCCAAACCGAGAGTCGCCGCTCCAGTGAGCGTTGCAATGTCGAGTAAATAATCTGGTTTCAATTCTAGATTGGCATAGGCCAGACCGTCTGCGAGAACTAAGCGACCTTCTGCATCAGTGTTGATTACCTCAACAGTGGTGCCTCCATATTGTGTGATGACATCTGAAGGGCGTTGCGCCGTTCCCGAAACCATATTTTCGGCGCACATCATTAACGCAGTCACTCGAACCCGAGAATTGATCTTCGCCATCGCGATCGTTGCCGTCAAAATTGCGGCTGCCCCTGCCATATCGCTCTTCATTGGGATCATTAGATCGTAAGGGCGCTTTAGTGAAAGTCCACCGGTGTCATAGGTGACACCTTTACCAACAAGAACGACGTGTGGCCAATTAGTACTTCCCGCCGGCTCATAAGTAACTTCGATAAGTCGTGGTAATGAATTCGTTGATGAATTTCCAACCGCCTTCAGGCCGCCGAATTTATCAAGTTCACGACCCTTCTTGACAACTACTCGCAATGCATTTGATTTGGCTTTGCGTACTAATAACTTTGCTTGATCTGCCAGCCAAGCTGGGTTCTTGATGTTCGAAGGAGTGTGGATCAAATCACGAGTTTCCCATGTGGCGTCCGCCAAGATGCTTGCGCGTTCTATCGCCTCTGAAAGCGTTTCACTAAAAGTAAAGGATGTCGCGCCTTTTGCACGTGCGCTCTTATCGCCCTTTGAGTAATCGCTCTTAATGCTCCATCCATATTGCGACAACGAAAGTGCAACAATGTGCGCGAGCGCTTCGTCATATCCAGCAACGAAAGTACTAAATATTGAGTAGCCCGACGATTTCACTTTGCGGCCCAGAGCGGCCCCAGCTTTTCTGGAATCTTCAATCCCACCGGATGCGAATCCCAAGATAAAAAGTCGAGTGAGATTTCCACTTCGAAGCAGTGGGATTTCAATGATCTCACCAGCCTTGCCAGTGAAATCTGGCCAATCAGCGAGGATCTCTGAAAAACTTTGATTGCATTTTGCCAGCGCTATGCTGGAAAGCATCTGACCCGCCAGCGTAGATGTCCCCAAAGTGGGAGCGCCATCGCCTAAATAGACCGGTACAACCAACGCATGGAATTCTTCAAGATCAACAGCACTCATCGAACCGACGCTTTTAAAGGTTGGCTGCGGTAGGTGCATAAGTGACTCTATTTCTTAACGAGCGCTACTGCCGCCTGAAGCGCGTTACCAAGATTGGTAGCTTCTTCAACATTGAGTTCAACGACCAGACGGCCGCCGCCTTCGAGCGGAATACGCATCACCAGGCTACGAGCCTCTTTGGTGACCTCCATGGGACCATCGCCGGTACGTGGTTTCATGGCTGCCATGGTGAAACTCCCTTACCTCAAAAAACCTTAAAGATTCTAATTACCTAAAACCCTTGGGAGAAGTATCTCGCATCAAGGGAAAGGTGGGAAATCGAGGGCGGCTAGTAAGCGTTTTTTGCCGCCATCAATTACCGAAGCCACTGCTTTATCGGGAACTCCAAGTGTTATTGCGATTTCACCGGTCTGCATCCCTTTGAGGTAGTGCAGGGTCAAGATAAAGCGCTCCTCTTCGGGCAAACTCGCTATCAAGTCGGCAATAGACGGCACGGACTTCACAGATGCCAGATTACTAGTTGAATAACCAAAGTTGTGCGGCTGCGCAACATTCTCGGCAAATCTGTAGTAAACGGCCCTATAAGGTCATTTGATAGCGTTGCCACATGAGAAAAGGCTCCAAGTGACAAAAGGGTATGGCAGCGGTGTCGCGACAATTGCAGCAAATGGTGATCTCCTAGATTGCTGGTTCATGCAAGTTGAACTAAATCCAATAACCACCATCGCCGATCGCTCTGCTTTGTTGACCGCTGATCCGCTCCGAGGTGTCACGAAAGAGGCGATCGATATAGAGATTGATCTCGATAGTGCGCCAGCTTCGGCTGCCGATGCCTACCTTCGTCTGCACCTCCTATCTCATCGACTTGTGAAGCCACACGGTCAAAATCTGGATGGAATTTTCGGGCTACTCACAAATGTTGCCTGGACATCGGCAGGACCATGTTCTCTTGTTGATTTTGAACTCACCCGCGCCAAACTTCGGGCCGCACACGGCAACCTCACGGTTTATAGCGTCGACAAGTTCCCACGCATGGTGGATTACGTAGTTCCCGAAGGCGTACGAATCGCAGATGGTGATCGCGTCAGGCTTGGTGCATATCTGTCTTCCGGAACAACGATCATGCATGAAGGATTCGTTAACTTCAACGCGGGAACTCTAGGTAATTCAATGGTTGAAGGTCGCATTAGTTCGGGGGTTGTTGTCGGCGATGGAAGCGATGTCGGAGGTGGCGCATCCATCATGGGAACACTCAGTGGCGGCGGTAAGGAGGTAATTGCGATCGGAGAGCGTTGCTTACTCGGTGCAAACTCTGGACTTGGAATTTCACTTGGTAATGATTGCGTTATTGAATCCGGCACCTACATCACCGCAGGGTCGAAGATCACTCTTCCCGATGGCACAGTTGTTAAAGCGCGCGAACTATCTGGTGCAAGCAATTTAATCTTTAGACGCAATTCTCAATCTGGAAATCTTGAAGTAGTTCCTAAAGTTGGCGGATGGAATGGACTCAACTCAATATTGCATGCCAATTAGTACGATTACTCGACCGTAAGTTTAATCGGTACTGCTTTTAGAGCTTGGCTCACGGGACAATTTTCTTTAGCGTTATGTGCGATTGTCGAGAAACCTGCCGCATCCAATCCAGGAACGTCTCCGCTGACATGCAGGCGTATTTCAGTGATTCCAGTTCCGGGCTTAAAATCCACTTCTGCAGATGTGCGAAGTTGTGTTGGTGGTGTTCCATCTTCCGTTAATGCATGGGACAGAGCCATTGCAAAACATGAAGCATGGGCTGCGGCAATTAATTCCTCTGGACTTGTTACGCCATTAGGTTCTTCACTACGCGCAGGCCAGGAAATATTAAAAATTCCAATCTTGGAAGAATCCAAAGAAACCTTACCTTTGCCAGCAGTAAGACTGCCCTCCCAAATTGCTGAAGATTTACGTGTTGTAGTCATTTGGACTTCCTCCTCAGAATGTAAAATATTTTGTGATGGGACTATCTTAAGTCCAATAATTACTAACGCCAGTAGATCTTCCAAGCGGAAATGTTCGGATTCCAATCGAATGAAACATAAATACAGCATCGCGTTGACTCGGGGGAAGTTGTAAGTTCGAATCCCACGAGGCGCACTTGGCTGCCCACCAAGATCATCTTTTCCAAACTTTCTCCTTAAGGTGATGAAAATATAAGTGGTTGCGGTACGGTGCTTCGGCTGTTTTGCTGCAAGTTTCGGTACCGATTCCGAGATGAGACAATGAATACATGGCAAACCTACGCGAATATTTCTTCAAGGAGTTGGAAGGCTTCAGTTTTCGGAGTGATTTAACGCTCACGACCTCCGCAGGGGAAAAGATTGAAGTCGTTCAGCAGATAAACTTCGACACACTTGCCGGGGTCAACTTTGTTTCTTACTTCTTCCCAGCGGGCACATTCACGCTCTCGCTAGCAAGGTACCTCCTGGATGACCTATCGGTGGCACTTGATCGCGCCTATAGCAATCTAAGTGCAAAGGTGTCACATCCGGTTTCGGATCCCGAAGGGGTAATAGTGGGCGACCAACCGTTTTCGGGTCGTGTCTTCATGTACGTGGACGACTACGTTGATGACTCGGTTAGAGCTGAGTTGACTGAGTACGGGTTTCGGAGCGGTGCTCGTCTAAAGTTGCGGGATAGACGACACTCCGATTTCTGCACCGAACACGAAATCCCTTGGGCCTTCATCAGTCACGACTCAAGAGACAAAGATGATCTAGCTCGACCCCTTGCCGAAAAGCTAAGTTCGATGTTGTGCCCCGTATGGTATGACGAATACTCAATGGGCGTCGGTGACAGCCTACGAGAATCGATCGACAATGGAATACGCGACGCAAAGAAATGCATAGTCGTGCTATCGCACAACTTCTTCAGCAATCCGGGCTGGACCAAAGCCGAATTCAACGCAGCGATGGGCAAACATGTCGCTTCCGGCGGTGCAGTAATTCTTCCGATCTGGCACGGCGTCTCAAGAGAAGAAGTGTTCGAGTACAGCCCCATGCTCGCGGACATAGTCGGCCTGCCTTCGACACCGGACATTGACGAGATGGCTCGTCGGTTGTTCCTGAAGCTCGAGCCACGGTCGAGCTAATCTAGCCAGAAACACGTCCGTAATCCACACATTGTTGGGCTTTGCGCCTCGCGGTAACTTATATGGGTCTAACTAACCGACCTCCCATACTCAAGGGACTTGAAATTGGGAGGTCGGACGTGCGCTCTGTGAAATCCCCAATTAAACTCTCTAGAGAGACACATCTCTCGCCACATGAGAAACATATGTCATGGAATAGGACCCCTTCAAGCACACTTTGTCACAGTATGAAGCGAGCAATCTGTAAGACAATTGCATGTGTGCCATAATTGGCGAACCATCGGTTTGGCAGGCAAAGGGATTTAACCTCCGGGTTGAATCCCTTTGTTATTTAATATCCACACCCTTCAGTTACTCACATTATCTAATTGTGAAAGTAACCAAAAATAGTTGTCACCAAGATACTTCTCAGGCGCCGTTGGTGTGGTGTAATTGGCAGCACATATGTTTTTGCCAAACCTATGGTGCGGGTTCGAACCCCGTCGCCAACTCCGCAGTCTCACAAGGGTTTTACTGATCGATTGGCAACGGTCTTCTTGGTAAAGCGAGGCGAGCAGGGGTCTTGGGAGAAATCCTAGGACCTCTTTTTAATTCCAAGAGTGAGGGTTGACTCCCAGTGCCCAGATTCATCCCACAAGGTGCTCGGATCAACCAATGGCAAGGCATCTGCAAATTTTTATGCGAAAATACTTGAATGTCGATCGATTCCTCATTAGTCAGAACTTTAAATGCTTGGGGAGAACACCATAAATCTCTAGTTCGTATATGTTCGAACGACCTCGTTTATGTGGTGATCTTGCTAGCGGTTCTCTGGTATTTCGTCGTGATGCTCAAAGGACATTCCATAAATCGGGGTTGGAAAGATTTAGTAGTAAATCTTTTAGTTAAAGGCATTGTCATTTTTGCCTTACCTGCAGGAATTGCCATCCTGATTTCTGAAACAATTTCCTTAATCTATGTCCGCCAGCGCCCTTTTGTAGCGGTTTCTGGAGTGAAATTGCTTGTTCCTCACGGGGCTGACGGAGGAATGCCTTCGCATCACGTTGTATTTATGGCGGCATTGATTGCTTCTGTTTACATTTATCAAAAAAGGCTTGCAACTTTACTTGCAGTTTTGACAGTGATCACCGGTATCGCACGTGTAGCTGCCGGAATTCACTACCCAAGTGACATTGTGGCGGGAGCAGTCTTAGGTGTGGGAATTGCCTATTTATACCGCTGGTGCCTGCTGAAATTTATTGACGAAAAACGTCTCGATTTAGTAGCCAGGTAGTGCAATTTCGAACCACGAAGACGGAATCCTTAACTTTGTCTTGAAATCCCCCACCGATAATTGCGCAGTCGCTCCAGTGCTTGATGTAGCTGTGACTACCGTTGCGCTGTTACTTACGGATCGTGCCGTAATTGCCAACGTCACTACATCAGGAAGATTAAATGCGGTAGCAACATCCTTCTGAATGAGCACACGTTGCCAATGCGCATATTGTGGATTTAAGAAAATATCTAAACTCCATGGATCTTGCACATTGGTCAGATATGGAAAGGCAGTTCCCCATACATCGGCGCTCCTCTGTGTCTGACCACCATCGGATGAGAAGAAGTAAACAGAGATCGGTTTTCCTTGGAAATAAATAGCTTGCGCATCCGATGGATCTGTTTCTGTCGAGGCGACAGCGGCCTTCCAATTTTGCCCGGCACCCGATTCAGACTCTTTAGCATAACCAATATATGCCTGGTCGTACTTCGTGTTATAAACATTGCAATCACATGCTTTGCGAAGAGTTAGATGTGCCAATCCATAAGTGCGCGAAGCGATTGCTTGAGCCTGAAGAGCCGCAGGTAACCAACTTGAAGACATCTCGCTAATACCTAAAACATACTGATCAATTGTCATGGTGTCGGTTATTTCGATCTTATTTCCAACTACTTTCAATTGAACTATTCCATAACGAAGTTGAATTGATCCAGAAGTTGTACTCACCTTAATCACGGAATAGGGGTCACCTCCCACAGTTGCGGGGAAGGTACTGGTACCAGTCCAGTAAATGTTCCAAAGCGTTTGTGCTTGATATTTCAGAGTTGGCAATCCCTTATTAAACATCGAGGCAGCAATTTTCTTTCCGATCAACGAGAATTTATAGATGCTGGTAGAAACTCCTAGCCCACCGTTATTTAGAGAGCCATCAGGGTTTGAAGTGAGATCTACATTTGAATGTGAGAATCCCGAAGCAACAGCGATAGTCGCAGAACTCACCCGATGGGCGATATTGACTCGGATCAGTTGGGTGTCGGGAACTGAAACTATTTGAGTGCCAGGGAACCAATAATTGAGTATGTATTGTGCACTCTGGCCTTCCATAGCCTGTCCTTCTACGCCAATCTGGCTCATGCCAACGCCATGACCAAAGCCGGAACCCGTAAGAACGAAATGTGGTGGCACAGTTGCGCCAAATGCAGTGGTTGGGAGTATCGCGAGAATTAGAGCTAATGCAATGCGTTTCATTGTTCAATCAGATCTTTAGGTGAAGTTAGAAAACCGATCCCCCATGAAAAGTGCATCGTTGCAAGAATTGCTGGCAATGCGATCTTCTCGCGTAAATTCTTGCCAATCACAAATGAACCAATGAGATTTCCTAGCAAATAGAGCGCCGCTGGCAAATAGAAAATTGGATTCACCGATGCGCCTAACACGATTGAAAGTATTGAAACTACAACAGCAATTGGCGACGCCAAATATCGAAAATTAACTGTCCCCTTGTGGCTGCGAATAACAACCCGTCGCCACCGGCCATATTCGAAATATTGTTTTGCGAGCGCTCGCAAAGTAGGGCGAGGTCTATAAGTTACAACTAATTCTGGATCAAACCAGATCGTCCCACCCGCTTGGCGCAGCCGAAAATTTAGCTCCCAATCCTGCGCCCGCGTAAAACGTTCGTCATAACCACCAACAGCAAGCAGCGCAGCTTTACTGAAAACACCAAGATAGACGGTGTCTGCTGGACCTGCATTGCCGCCCACATGAAAACGCGCAGCACCGACTCCAAGTGGTGATCTCATAGCGGTTGCAACCGCTTGCTCAAATCCACCTTGGCCCGAAGCCGCCATAACGCCACCAACATTAACGGCGCCGGTCTGATTCATGACCTCTACTGCGCTGGCAATATAAGTCGGCGCAATTTCTGCGTGGCCATCTATTCGACAAATGATTGAATACTGCGCCTGTGCAATTGCCAGATTGAGCGCTGCTGCAGTCCGACCGGTTGGATTATCGACCAGGACTATTCGCGGATCGCTGGCCGCTAGGGCAGTAGCAATTTCATTTGTCTTGTCCGTCGATGGCCCAAGGGCCAAGATGACTTCCAGCGGCCCGTCGTATTTCTGCCCCAAGATCCCCTGAATTGCACCCGCTAGGTAGCGCTCTTCATTCAAAATCGGCAGGACTACCGAAACTCCTGGGGGCAATCCAGCAGGAGTTTGCTTCGAATTTACATCGCTTTGACTCATACAGCGCTCACCGTACCGTTCCGCCCGACTACTATCGGCTCAATGAGCTTAAGAATCTCTGTGATTGG
>Ga0207933_1000513_pt1 | contig 37078 bp, 39 predicted proteins | sample NGESurdeep092012_4_FD_184488 | JGI IMG/M metagenome (GOLD analysis project Ga0207933, IMG submission 184488) | Arctic peat soil microbial communities from Barrow, Alaska - NGEE Surface sample F53-3 deep-092012 (SPAdes) | ecosystem: Environmental > Terrestrial > Soil > Wetlands > Peat ... | reverse complement strand
CGAAACTGTGTCCATGGGCGCCGATCTATCTCATTTAGAATCAGCGGTTCGGCGGCTGAGGACAAACATGGACGGTTGAGGACGGAAAATCCAGAAGATTGTGATCAGAACTAGGTTAATGCGTTGTTCGTAGAGGGTCAGGAGCGCGAGCTGGTGCGATTGGGCGGTGAAGACGCGGGCGGCCGTGAAGGCGGCGTGGACTTCCGGATGTTGGGTCGTTTCGTCTTCGGCATGTTCGGAGTAGCCGATGGCGAAGAGGTTGTCTTCGATGGCGCTGGCGCGGTTGAGCCGCCAGCTGTCGCTCGCGATGCGCTGGGCGAGCTGGGTTTCCATGGCTCCATCGGGCGAGAGGCTCTGGACGAGGGCGGCGGAGAATCGGTCGTGCGCGACGCGGTCTTCATCGATCATGGCGGTTACCTGGCCGGTGAGATCGTGACGGCTGGCGCTGAGTTGCTTTTTGGGGATCATAATGGGAGCCGACTCAGGAGTAGCACGGCTGGGGGCGGGGGATGGCTTGAGGGAGAGGATCGAAAACGGCTCGGATGTTGCAGCGGTTGGGGATTACGCGGTGCGGAAATATTTTTGCGGGGCGTGACCGCGGGACTAAAGATCCCGCGCAGGCTGAAGGCCCGCCCCACCCCGGGAAATAGCGGTTAGGCGAGAATGCTTGTCACTTAACGTGCGCCGGGCGCGCGAGAGGTGAGCGGGACTTCACGGGAGTAAACAGAATCGCGCTACGTCTACTACGGCGAAACCGCCAACCTTCGCCTGTTGGCGGTCGTCCTGACGGAGCGCAATGAAAAGATTCGTGTGATTACAGCTTACGATTTGGACGCGGGGCAGAAGCGAGACTATCTCGAGCGCCGCCTGCGGGAAAGTTGAAGAAAGTGGAAAAACCCAAAGTGAAAAGCCTGGCCGTTCCGCGGTTTGCAAGTGAACAGGACGAAGCCAGGTGGTGGTCCGGCGCCGAGGGCCGCGTGTTCCTGAAGCAGCAGTCATCGGCCCGGACCGCAACGGGATCGGCCGGTTCGAAACTGGTGGCAAAGCTGGCTCGTGCCGGCAGCGTGCAGATCGCGCTGCGCCTGCCCTCCCCGGATCTTGCGAGAGCGCGGACCATAGCAGAACGCAAGGGGATTGGTTACCAGACTCTGCTGAAGATGCTGGTGCATGAGGGCTTGCAGCGCGCGGAAAATCAGAAATAGAGGGCGGCGCCTGTCCGCCGCGAAACTCAACGCCGCGGGCGTGGTCATGTGGCGAGCGGTCGCGCCCTGCGTGCGGCCACTCAGTGAGTGGCGGGCAGCCCAACGACGATGAGAACCGCGTAGTCCTGCTTGTGGCAGCCGTTCACGACGGGCATGGCCGCCCCTGGATTCACCGGAAAACCCTTGGTCCGAACGTTCGAGGGCGAGCACGAGTTGCCAGCCGTCGCCGGCGTGTAGCGTGCGGAGCGGCATCCGAGATGGGTGACATCGTAGAGGGTCGCGCCGTCGGCGAGTTCCCACCGCTGATTGCCGTCCTTGTCCCTGGGATGAATTGTCAGCACGGTCGTCACCTGGCGGTCGCCCGTGACGAGGTATTGCCCCGAAGGCAGCGGAAAGGTCGGCTTCTCCATGATCAAGCCGTGTTCCTCCAGCCACCAGTCCTTAGGGTCGAATTTCCACTGCGATGGCGCCACGCCGCCGGCCGCCTTCAATTGATCGTAGCGGTCCAGTTTGCAACCGCGCGGGCCCGGGTCCTGGCTCCAGCGGCCCCATGATTGCGCGCCATTGCCGGAGGTGGCCCCGGGGTCTCCCAGCGCCGCGATGTACTGCGGCTCGATGCGCCTGAACTTCGAGAGGTCTACGCCTGACGCGTGAACCGGCTGCTGCAGGCCGGCAGCCAACATGAGGGCTCCCATGGACAGGAGCTGGCGGCTCACGGACGGCACGAGGTGACGGATATTCATGCGATTGCTCCGGTTGGACGATCTGATGACATCCTACACCAACGCGCGCCCCGGGGCTGGCCTCCTCGCGGTGGATCTCGAACCTCGGCACGGCCTCAGGACTCTTCGTGTCACGGTGCCGCACCTCGCCGATGTAGCGTGCCTGGTATACCAGCTCGATGGCTCCCGGCACGCGGTATCCCTGCGGCGGGCGGTCCGACTCCGGGGCGCCGATGAACGAGAGACAGATTCGGGCGGTCCGGTCAAGGCGGTGCTCAAACGCTGGTAGTGGCTCAATTTGAACGTGAGGCGGGTTTAATGCGCTGGTTGAAGTATTCAGTCGGACTTGCGACCATTCTGTTTTATGATTCGGCCCACGGCTCACCACTGTCGAGCACGGCCTGCCCCTTGTAATCGATAGTCTTGAGGATCGAATCCAGATCAGCGATATTTCTCATGGCTGTTTTGTCGGCCTCACTATAACGCAAAACCGCCCGGATCGCTTCGCGTTATGTTTCCCTGGTAAAAAATCACTCAAAACATTTACCTAATGTTGTGTTTTCATGATACGTTGATAGTCAACGGTGTAGTGCGTCTTTCATCGAGCGCCACTACATATCGCGCTCAAAGCGCTGATGTTGATTCTTCCGTTCGGAAAACCGAATCGAAGGCGGCAGCGCCGCCTGCTAAACTGGAGGCTTTCCTCATGATCAAAAAAGAAACGGCTGGTCACGTCGACTTGCCAACACCGACGCATCAATCCACTTCCACCTCCCCCGAGAAGAGTGGGATTAGAATGGTTCTAGCCACTTCCATGCCGACATCAGATCCAGATCGCTTGACGTTGCGAAATATTCTGGTGAACAATTCCGTTAAGCTGGGTCGGAGCTTCATGCTCTCTTCCGGGGCAACCAGCGACAAATACATTGACGCGAAGCTTACTACATTAACGCCTGAGGCGATGCCACTGGTGGGACGCCTCTTTCTCCGCAAGATCAAGGAATCCGGGTGGTCGCCGAAGGCCGTTGGAGGATTGACGGTTGGAGCCGATCCGATTGCGTTCTCGGTTGCAAGGGAAAGCATTGATGAAGCGAAAACGTCCATCAACGCTTTTATTGTTCGCAAGGTACCCAAAAAACACGGAATGGAGCGCTTTATCGAAGGGATCGAAAACACCGCGGGATTGCCGGTCGTCATCATTGATGACGTCTGCACGCAGGGGAAGTCTACCGGGGAGGCTATTGAAAGGGCGCTCCAAGCTGGCATGAAGGTCCTTGGGGCAATCTGCTTGGTTGATCGAGAAGATGGAGCCGCACAGTTACTGGCAGAACACTACGACTGTCGCTTGGTGAGCATTTTTACGCTGAATGAATTGGTGGACTGCAAGAGGAACGCTAAAGGTACAGCCGAACCTATTGTTGCGTTCGCTTAGCCGAGCCACTACATAGCGGCGTTGCAGCCTGCGGCTGCTTGCGATGAGTGAAAATACTTCCGAACTCCTAACACATTTCGTACGTGGAGGTTTTGAGAATTTAGTCGGCAGCCAACCAGTCGATCTCGCCAACTATTTGAGGGGAATCGCGGGACACACGGGACAGTCCGCATCCTTGTTTATAGCTGAAGCGATTGAGGGCGTTCACGCGCTTTTCATCGAGCACGATGAGTATGGGGGCGTCCGATCAGGATTCATCTATAGACTCGACGATCTGGTCTGTAGCCGCCTTCCCACGGTACAGAGTGCCGATCCACATTGGGCCGCGAAATTAGCAAAGGATTTTCGTGATGATATTTTGGCCTTGGTAAAATCATACGATCCTACCGACGACTACGAATAGTTGACGACCGCAACCACCGCCCGAAGTCATTCGTAATGAGGCGGCAACACGTAGCGGTAGCCGCCCTTCAGTCGCTCTTCGCGTTCTTCCGCCAGCAGTCGTTCTTCCCGTTCTTCCAGCAACTTCACGATATCTCTGATCTCCCAGAGCCGATCCGGCACGCCAGCGGCCATTGCCGGGCTCATTCTGAGCGTCTGGTGGATGCGCACGAAGTTGTAGTGCATGAAATGAAGAGAAACCGCCGTGATATGGTTCTCGACCTTCTTTGAGAATCCGTTCGTCAGGCGCGTGAACCGGCGCATACACATGCGCCTGAATAGCTTTACGGATTTTTGATTTTAAAACTGAGCCGCTATCCAAACGCTGAAAGCACTACACCTGGAAGCTCTGCCGGTACGCAAGTTCTGCGACCCCCTGGAGCATCTTCTCGCCGTCGATGGCGAGCTCCCTTAAGCTCACCTCCAACGCTCCTTTGTGCCTGGGCTCTTGTCGATAGGTCCTTCTATGTCGGCTAGCGTTTACCGAGGTCTTCGCGGTGGCAATTTGAGATGCCGCGGGCGGATCACGTACCACTCGAATAATGGGCTGGGTTCAGACGCTGAGAAGGATCGCTCCCGCGAAACGGGGTTTCGGAAAGTCTGACCGGGCTGGCGCAGCGAGGAGCCACCATCTGACTTCGCGGTAGAATAATGGATGAAATGCCTGCTGTCCTCCGGGGAACCTTGAAGCATCCGAAGCACGAACCGCTTTTGGAAGGCGCCGCCGAGCGCATCCATGCGGCCGTCCGTGAGCTTAAAGAGCTTGGGATTGTCGATGGAAAAGGGAACCGCGTTCGCAAGGACCTCCCGGAAGACATGAAGGAAGGCGCAGACCGCGACTTCGGCGGGTAGCTGCGTCCCAGTACGTGCGGGCCAGGATGTATATCGTTGCCGGTCCCCCCGGGGAGCGGCAAATCGACCGTTTTTCCCGTGTCCTGTTTTGGCGTGGAGTTTTTCAACACCGACGATCGCGCGGCGCAACTCAACCATGGATCGTACCGGGGTATTCCGCAGAGTATCCGAGATCGGGTGAACCGGCTGTTTGAGTCTTTTGTGGACGACTGCATCGAGCGACGGGCCAGTTTCGCCGTGGAGACGACGCTTCGCAGTTCCATCACATTCGACCAGGCAGCAACCGCCCGGCGCGAGGGCTTTTTTGTCGAGATGCACTACCTGGCTCTGAACAACTTTGATCAGCACATGGAGCGGGTCAAGATCCGGGCGGACAATGGAGGTCACAGCGCTCCTGAATCCGTCCTGCGGGGCATCTACGATTCCAGCCTGCGTCATCTTGCGCGGGCGATCCGCGAGATGGACGCGATTGCCGTCTATGACAACGGTGAACCGGACGCCGTGCCGCGCGTGGTGTTGCAGGCTGAGGGCGGCGACGTGGTTTATATTGCCGAACAGTACCCGGAATGGCTGAAACGGGCACTGGCGGAGTTGTAGAAATCGCGTTTCCGGCCCCCGAAACGGCTTTGGGGGAGAGCACTCGGTCAAGGCCTGGCCGGAGCGCTGGCTTGTTTCAGAATTACCGCGAGAGGCTCCGTGTGTCTTCGCGGGGGCACGCGGAACCGATCGTAACTGTCCTTGAAATACAGGTGACCGGAGGAACGCGCCGCCGTTCCATGATAAGCAACGCTATGAACATTTTTAGCCGGCCGCGCATGAAACCAGGGAAAGGCTGACAGACCAAGAACGAGCAGGAACTGTTTCATACCGAACTCCGTTCCGTAGAGAGCAACTTTCGGGCCAATCGAAGCGATTCCAGTGCTTACCTTTATTTACCCGCTGCCTCCGTTACGCCACCGCCCGGGTCTCCGCCCCATATAATATGGACATGCGAATTGTTGCGCCTGGCGCATTGCTGGCATTTGCCACCTGTTTGATTCCGGCCATGGCGCAGGCACCCGCCGCGCCAGCCAAGGCCCGGTACGTCAGCCTCATCGGCACCATTGAGAAGGTGGATGGGGCCGGCAAAACTTTTTCGATCAAGCCGGACAAGGCGGGGGAAGCCGAGGTCAAGTTCGATGACAAGACCCAGTTTCTCCGGTTGCCGGCAGGCGTGCTCGATACGAAGCAAGCCACGCGCTCGACCGCTTCCGATGTCGGCGCAGGCGACCGCGCCATTGCGCGGCTCCGGGCAGACGCGCCGGCGGGACAGCCCGCGGTCTTCTTCTATTTCAGCAAGCAGAGCGATCTGGCGCAGAGACAGAAGAAGACGAGCGAAGAGTGGCAGACGCAGGGTATCTCCGGCCTCGTGAAGAGCGTGGACGCGTCCACAAAACAGATTGCAATTTCGATCCAGGGCGGTCCCGGTCCGGCGAAGGACGCGACGCTCGATCTCAGCGGCCCGGTGGAATACCAGCGGTTCAGTCTCGATACCGGGAAATACGAGCCAGGCGGAACGCTGGCATCCATCAAGGTTGGCGATCAGGTGCGCCTGCTGGGTCAGAAGAACGCCGATCAGACGCAGATCAAGGTTGAGGACATTGTGTCGGGATCGTTCAAAACGATGCCGATGCAGATCAAATCCGTCGATGCCGCGACGGGCGAAATCCTCGCGACCGACCTGTCCACGAAGAAGCCCATCACAATCAACGTCAAACCGGAGACGGGATTAAAAAAGCTGGACGAGGAAACGGCGCTCCTGCTGGCGCGCAGGTTGAATCCCACGTTCCAGGGCGGCGGACGGGGACAGGGACGAGGCGCGCGGGGAGGCGGCGGGCCTGACGGCGGCGGCGCTCCGGGCGGTTTTGCGCGCGGCGGACCGGGCGGACAAGGCCGGGGTGGACGAGGCGGCGGACGGGGTCTCGATCCGAGCAAGCTGCTCGATGAACAGCCCACGATTACGCTGGCCGATCTCAAACCGGGCGAGCCGGTTATCGTGAGGGGCGAGCCTTCGGACGACATGTCGAAAATCACGGCGACGATGGTGGTGGCCGGGGTTGAACAGATTCTCAGAGCGGCTCCGGAGAGCGGCGTCGATCCGCTCGCGGGGAACTGGAACCTGGGTGGCGGCGGCGGTGGCGATACCGGCGGTGGCGGCGGATCTCCGCAGTAAATGGCCTCCGCGCCAGTTCGGCGCCCTGGGCGGGGCGAATGGATTGTCGTCCTCTTCGCTTCCATTATTTTCATTACCGGGATAGCCAGCCCGCCGCGCCTGATGGACGACGTGGACGCGGTGCAGGCGCAAATCTCGCGCAACATGATCGAGTCGGGCGACTGGGTAACGCCGCGCCTCGACGGCGTCGAATATTTCGAGAAGAGCCCGCTGAAGTACTGGGCGATTGCGGTCTGCTTCGAACTGTTCGGGGTGCACGATTGGGTGGCGCGGATTCCCATCGCGCTTTCGGCGATCCTTCTGTGCTGGCTGACCGCGCGCATGGCGGGATGGGCCATGGGGGCGCGATCGGGGCTCTACGCGGGGCTGGCGCTGGCGACATGCGCGGGACTCTGGCTGTTTACGCGGATTCTGATTGCGGACGTGATGCTCACGCTGGCGATTGCGTGCGCGATGTGGTGTTTCGTCCGCGCTCTCGACATGGATTCCAATGAGGGGAAGCAGAGGAAGCCATGGTGGGCGCTTGGGTTCTGGGTGGCGATCGGCACAGGGCTGCTGCTGAAGGGATTGATCGCGGCGGTCTTTCCTTTGGGCACGGCGCTGCTTTATCTGCTGGTCACAGGTTTGTGGCGCGACGAGCGTGCCTGGAGGCGGCTGCGCATCCTGCCGGGAATTCTCCTGATGCTGGCGGTGGCGGCTCCGTGGCATGTGCTGGCGACGCTGCGCAATCCGCCGTATTTCGCCTTCACGATGCACAGCGGGCCGGGCCAGTACCACGGATTTTTCTGGTTCTATTTCTTCAACGAACACATTCTGCGTTTTCTGAACCTGCGCTATCCGCGGGATTACAATACCGTTCCGCGGCCGCTGTTCTGGCTGCTTCATTTCGCCTGGTTCTTCCCCTGGAGCGGGTTCTTCGTGCGCGCTTTCCGGCTGCGCTACAGAGGCAGGGACAGGGCGGCGAGGGTGCGCCTGCTGTCGTTGTGCTGGATTGGCGCGGTGCTGGGATTTTTCACGCTTTCGACGACGCAGGAATACTATTCGATGCCCGCGTATCCGGCCTTCGCGATCCTGATCGGCAGCGCCATGGCGGAAGCGGGCGCGGTGGGCTGGCGCCGTTCGATGCGGGTTGCGTCGGTGGTGGCGGGCGTTGCATTTCTCGCTATCGCGGGAATTCTCCGGGCGAGCCGCGGTTATCCGTCGCCGGGAGACATTGCGCAGGCGCTCACGTCACACCCGAGCGACTACACCCTGTCACTGGGACATATGGGCGATCTGACGCTCCGTTCGATGGCGTATTTGCGGCTGCCGATGGCGATTGCGGGCGTGGCAATGCTGATTGGATGCGTGGGAAGCTGGCGGCTGCGGGGGCGCGGGGCGGTGCTGGCGCTGGCGGCGATGATGGTGCTGTTCTTTCAGGCGGCGCGGCTGGCGTTGATCGCGTTCGACCCCTACCTTGGATCGTGGCCGCTGGCCGAGGCTTTGAACCGGGCGCCCGGGGGCGGCCTGATGATCGACGATCCGTACTGGGAGATGTCGGCGATCTTTTTCTATACCAACCGGACGGCGCTGATTCTCAACGGGCGGCGCAATAACCTGGAATACGGATCGTATGCGCCCGGGGCGCCCGATGTGTTTATCGGCAATGCGGGTTTCGTGGCGCGATGGAAGAGCCCGGAGCGGTGGTATGTGGCGTCGGAAGACGAGAAGGTGCAGGATTTGCGCAACCTGGTGGGGGCGGCGGCGCTGCATCCCGTGGCGAGCGCGGGCGGCAAGACGATTTATACAAACCGTTGACCGGGTTCATTTCCTCCTCCGCGAATCGCGGTCCAGTTGTAACGCTCCATGCAGGCAGTATCCTATGTGTTGCATATGAAGGGTATCGTTCTCGCGGGTGGAACCGGCAGCCGGCTCACTCCTTTAACCAAAATCACCAACAAGCATCTGCTGCCGATTTACGACAAGCCGATGATCTATTACCCGATCCAGACGCTGGTGGACGCGGGGATCACCGACATCATGGTAGTCACCGGCGGGAAGAACTCCGGCGATTTTCTGCGGCTGCTGGCCAATGGAAAGCACTTCGGTCTGAAGCACATCGCTTACACCTATCAGGAAGGCGAAGGGGGCATTGCCGACGCGCTGAATCTCTGCGAGCACTTTGCGGACGGCCAGAAAGTCTGCGTGGTGCTGGGCGACAACATCATCGAGAAGAATATCCGGAGCGCCGTCGATTCGTTCCGTGCGCAGGAAAACGGGGCACGGATTCTGCTGAAGGAAGTGACTGACGCGGAGCGTTTCGGCGTGGCCGAATTCGATGGCGACCGCATTATCGGAATCGAAGAAAAGCCTTCCCGGCCGAAATCGCAGTATGCCGTGACCGGCATTTACCTGTACGACCGGACGGTGTTCGAGAAGATCCACACGTGCAAGCCTTCGGGCCGGAACGAACTGGAAATTACGGATGTGAACAATGCCTATATACGGGAAGGCACGATGACCTACTCGTTCCTCGACGGCTGGTGGACGGATGCGGGAACGTTCGACTCGCTGCTGCGGGCTACCAATCTGGTGGCACGGAGCCGCGGCGAAGGCGTGGTGCCCGAATGAGCACGACGCCGGTGACGATAGGGATGCCGAAGTGCGAGAAGGGCATCGGGGACGTGATCCTCGCGCCCGATTCTCCCAAACTGATTGCGGGCGTCGAGTGCGCACCTTTCGCGCTCTGGCCGGACGACCGGGGCTATTTCCTCGAAGTGCAGCGCGCGGGCGAAGGGCTTCCGGCCCACTTTCCAAAAGAGACCACCCAGATTTCGGCTGCGTTGAATTACCCCGGAATCATCAAGGCGTTTCATTTTCACCGGCACCAGACGGATTGCTGGACGCCCGCGATGAACATGCTGCAGATCGCATTGATCGATCTGCGGCCCGAATCGCCGACTTTCGGCAGCCGGAATACAATTTACGCGGGGAATCTGCGGCCCTGGCGCATTCTGATTCCGCCGGGCGTGGCCCACGGCTACAAAGTAGTGGGGAGCGGGCCTTCGATGCTGATTTATGCCACGGACCGCTTCTACAATCCGTCCGACGAAGGCCGTATTCCGCATAACGACCCCAGCCTGAATTACGACTGGGAACTGCAGTACAAATAAGTGCGCGTAGCTCTCGACGCCACGCCGCTGACACTCTCTTCGGGCGGGCTGCCGCGGTACGTGATCGAGCTTTCGATCGCGCTGGCGCGGGAGTTTCCGGAAGATACCTATTCTCTGCTTTCCGACCAGCCGTTTCAAATGCCGGAGCGCGCGCCAGTGAACCTGGTGCGGGGACGGCCGCCGCATAGCGCGGCGGAGCGCAGGTGGTGGTTGTGGGGAATCCGGCGTGCCATCCGGCAGAATGGCGCGCAGATTTTTCATGGCACCAATTTCGAAGTTCCGTACCTTGGGCAAACGCCCGCCGTGCTGACGATTCACGATTTGTCTCCATGGCGCGAGAAAGCGTGGCACGATGCGGCAAGCCGAGTGCGCCGGCGAACCCCGTGGCTGCTCAGGCTGCGGCGCGCGCGCATGATTCTTACGGTCAGCGAGGCCGTGCGGACGGAGGTGATCCGGCACTTCGGCGCGTCGCCCGATCGCGTACGCACGGTGCCGCTGGCGGCCTCAAGTCACTTTCGCCCGATTTCGCCCACGTCTCCCGCGCAGAAGCCTTTTTTCCTGTTTGTCGCGACGCTTGAGCCGCGCAAGAATGTGGCGGGTCTGGTGGAGGGGTGGCGCGAATCGCGCGCGGAAACCAACGCCGATCTCGTGATTGCGGGCCGCAACCGGGCCGATTTTGCGGCCATTCCTCCGTGCGAAGGGCTGCATTTGCTGGGTGAGGTTTCCGATCGGGAACTGCCGCGGCTTTATTCCGATGCGCTCGCGTTCGTTTATCCCACGCATTACGAAGGGTTCGGGCTGCCGGTGCTCGAAGCCATGCAGTGCGGATGCCCGGTGATTACTTCGCGCGATCCGGCGGTGATGGAGGTTTCGGGCGGAGCCGCTATTCATGTTTCTTCCGCGCATGAGATCGCGGACGCCATGCGGGTAGTGGCCGGGAATCCGCGCCTGCGTAATGTGCTGAAGGGGTGCGGAATCCGGCGCGCGGGTGCGTTTTCCTGGAGCCGGACGGCGCGGGAAACACGCGCGGTGTATGCGGAAGTACTCGGAAACGGTGGTTGAAAAGTGTTATTGCTGCCCGGTTTGTGCGGGCGGGTCCACGATTTGGTAGTCCGCGGGTGGCTGGAAAAGCGACAGCGCCGGTTCGTCGCGGGAGATATTCGTCAACTTCTCCGTGGTTTCGCCGGATCGCGGATCTGACGTCCGGATCAAAACCGCCATGCCGATTTCACGCGACGTCCATGTCTCCCGAACAGCCGTGATCGGCCGGTCGTTGCCGAAATATTCCACTGGCCAGACCGTCGTGGTTTTGACTCCTTCGGCAAGCACCCCCTCGATAGTCCGCGTCCCGAGTGGCTCGTTCGATATGGCCGGGCGCGGCCGTTGCGAGCCCGTGGCGCTGGAAAGTCCCGGCGCCAGCTTAATCACCCGCGCCGGAATGGGAGGCGTGGATGAAATGCGCGCGGTCAATCTTCCATTCCCAGCCGGAAAGGGCGCGAACGGGAATCGATGGGCCATACGGCCGACCGAATCGAACGAATACCGGTATCCGGCGATCGGATCCTGAATTTCGATAAAAACCGGGGGAGTCGAGGAGCCTAAAAATCCCGGAGGCTGTCTCGCGGTTCTCTCGGTTCTGGTTCGGCCCTCGGAGTCGCGGTAATAGACGGTTTTCTGCGGCCTGTCGGCGATGTGAGTGCCGTCGGCGAGGGTCTCCACGGTTTGGATCTCCTGTTGCGCCGAAAAAGGCTGCCCTGTCAAGCCGCTGAATTGGGCGCCCCCGCCGATGACGATCGGGGTTTGAGCAGCCGCGAAAACGGCAGCCGCAATCACGAGAAGGATTTCCCGTGCGGCGATCCGGTAAAGCATCCTCGATTACCTCCGGAGAACTGATGCGATTGTAGCCGATATCGGCTTTCAATAACCAGCGTGCTTGTCGACCAGGTTGCGCAGCGGCTCGCCTTTGCGCCACAGCGAGAACTGATCCATGAAGAATTCGACGGCGTCCTCGACCCAGTTCTCCACGTGATCCGCGCTATGCGCCGACATGAGCACGTTGTCGAGAGACCAGAAAGGGCTGTCCGCGGGCAACGGCTCGCGATCGAACACGTCGAGCACCGCGCCGCGAATGCGCCTGGCAGCGAGCGCGTCGATCATCGCGGCCTCGTCAATCACCGGGCCGCGGCCGACATTCAGGATCACGGCGCCGGGCTTCATCAGATCGAATTCGCGCTTGCCGATCATGCCCGCGGTCAGGGGAGTGAGGGGCGCGGTGACCGCGACGTAATCGCATTCCGGCAGCATGAGGTGGAGGTCCGCCGCGCCATAAACCCGGTCCACATGTTCATCTCCGGCGCGCGGCGCGGGATTCCGGCGATGGGCCAGCACTCTCATGCCGAGCGCTTTCACCCGCCAGGCGACGGCGCGTCCGATGTCTCCATGAGCGACGATGCCGATGGTCTGCCTGCGGATCTCAACCTTTTCGAAGACATCCCAGCGGCGCTCGTCCTTCGCTTTCGCCATGCGGGCGATGTCCTTGGCGAAGTAGAGCACGCCGAGGACGATGAATTCGCCGAGCGACTGGCTGAAGACGCCCGAGCCATTGGTCAGGGGAATGGGGCTGGCGACGAGTTCGGGGAAAAGAGAGCGGTCAAGCCCGGCGTACATGGCGTGAATCCATTCGAGCCCCGGCGCCAGTTCCATGACGCGGCGCACGTCCGGTTTGGAGCCAGTCCAGTTGAACAGGACGCGCGCGCGGGGGATCGCATCGCCCAGCGCTTCCGCCGTCTTGCCAATCCGGACTCTGACTCCGGGACCGATCTTCTCCAGTTTCCGGAGCGCGGGGGTGGCCGGGTCCGCCAGTACCAAAACCGTGATATCTTCCATGAAGAACCAAGGTACCCCGCTGACGCGAACCGGGCAGCGCCCTCGTGCGTAATGGTTTTCAGAAGGAGATTTAAAATGAGAAACCCCCGCCGCGGCGGCATTCTCTCCGCATTGCTTCTGACTGGCCTCGCGGTCGTGTGCCTGGCCGTTGCCGGCGGCTTGTATTTCGCCCGTAACGTAAGAGTCGTGACCACGGACGGAAGCAATGGCTCCGATGTCTCGATCGACACGCCTGCCGGGCATCTGACGGTTCGGACTCACGAGAACGGCGGGACGGATGTATCCGGGATACCGGTTTATCCCGGCGCCCGGGCTCAAAAGGATTCGGGCGGCGGCGCGGTGGTCGAGTGGACCTCAAACAGCGGCCGGGAGGACAAGGGAGTCGCGGTGTCAGCGTCTGAAACGGTCACGAACGACCCGGTTGACAGGGTGGTGGACTACTACAGGACGCAACTGCCCAGCTGGACTATAGTGCGCGAGAGAGACGGCGAGGTCAGGCTGGAACTGCGGGAAGGCGGCTACAAACGCATCGTCAACATCGATGCGAAAAACGACGGCACGCACATCGGTGTTGCCTCCGTCGGTGAGCCTGCGTCAAACTGAAGATACGCCTCTGGCAGGCGCATCGATGCCTGAACGCCAAATACCCGAAAACTGCACCTGTGGCGCGCGCCTGGCCGAGAACGCGCGATTCTGCCATTTATGCGGACGGCCTGTTTTCGAACCGGAGATTTCCGAACCCGCTGAAGCTCCCGCGCCAGTGCAGGTGTTTCCGCAATCCTCCCCGGCGGTGTCGGCATTGTCCCGTGCCACGCCGCTGCCGGTCAGCTTCAGCAATCCCGTGGCGGTGCGCGCGGCGATTCTCATGTCGCTGGCGGTGATGTTTGCAGGAATGATTCCGGGCGTGCAGTTGCTGGTGCCGGTCTGGTGGCTGGCGGGGGGCTGGTGCGCGGTGCTGCTTTACCGGCGTTTGACCGGTCTGGTGCTGAGCGTCCGGGCGGGCGCGCGGCTGGGCTCCATCACGGGTGTGCTCACGTTTCTGAGCATGTTGATCGTGATGGCGTTGACGATGCTGGCGATGGGCAAGGATTTTATCCGGGAACTGACCAAACAGGATCCGCAGATATCGGAAGTTCTCAAAGATCCTCCCACGCTGGTGCTGGCGCTGGTGGTGGTTCTGGTGTTCATTTTCGCGCTGGTGGTGGGCACCTGCGCGGCAGGCGGAGCGCTTGGCGCGAGATATGCCGCGCGGCACGACACGAACAACCGCGTCTGAATCGGGCAGAAACCTGGCACGCGGGCCTGTTTGACCCTCCTTTTTGAAGTATTTGCGCGGCGCGCACTCGAATATTTCAATTTTCTTCCGATAAGAGAAGTACGCGGCTCCTGTAGCCGGGCTATACAGGCATGAGCGCCTTGTTATGAACGATGAACCCACCGGGACACCGATAGAGACGGGGAGTGACGGGGAAGCCTGGGGTGCCCAGGATTTTCCCGAAAAGACTGACGAGCGAGCCGGCTTCGGCGGTCTGGACGAATCCGCAGCGAAGGGCGATGCGGGCGATAAGAGCGAAGCGCATGCCGCCACGCCCGTGGATCGAGTCGAGCTGGAATCGTTGCGGCAGATGCTTCGTGAACAAGAGGCGGCGACGCTGCGGGCCGTGAAGACCGCCGCCGATCTTGAGATACAACTATCGTCCGCGAAATTGAATGCGGATCACGTTGGAAGGGAGTATCACGGTTTCGCGAAGAAAGCCAACACACGCAAGCAACTGGAGCTGGCGAGTCTCCAGTTGCAGTGGAACGCGACACAACGGGAGTTGGCGCAGCAGAAAAAGAAACAGAAGATCGAGGCGTCCCGGGCGGCCGAGGCAGCCGAAAAGGTGTCGAGTCTCGAGAGAGAACTGGAAGCCGCGGCCGCCAGCGCTCAGAACAGCAACGGCATTCTCCTTCGTCATCGAAAGGTTGGCCGCATGGTTGCCACCGTGGCGGGAGCGGCGGCGCTGATCGTTCTGAGCATCGTCTATTGGCCGGAACTGGCCACGTCCGGCACAGGTTCCGCCCATGCAAAGGCGGCGGAGATAGACGATACCGCAGCGGCAAGTCTCGCACCGCGCCCCGGCGCGCCCGTTGCAGATGCCGCATCGGATCCGGTCAGTGGGCTCGCTGAGCCGACGGCCGCATTCACAATGTCGCTGAATCGGCTGGACGATGCACTCGCGGCGGTTCCCGGCCGGTCCCCGGAAGAGATACTCCGGGAAATATCCCATAAGGGGCACGGTTGTATGTTCGAGTGGAACAACGGCCGCCCGGCTCTGCTCTTCGGGGGCGCGCTATCTACGCCCGATTCGCTTTCTTCGGCAATCGACCAGTGCGCCGATGCGGTCAAGCACTTGCGTTAGAGGCGGGCCAGATTCAAAGAAACCACTTCGAAAAATAAAGTCTCTAAAAAAGGCGCCAGGCACCGATAAGTACATTCAATCGGTTGAAGGTCCCAATGCCCGACATTAACGCCAACACTCCCGATACGGTGACGCTCTCCGAAGTCCCGGTCCCGGCCGAGCGGTCGACGGGGCCTGTGTCCGAAAGACGCCTTGAGTTGTTGAAGACGGTGCAGGAGTTTGCCGCGCGCAGGCCGGGCGTTCAATCCGGTTCAGAGCCGGCGCCCGGCTCCGCACCGGAAAAGCCGCCACCGCCCGTATCGCGGTCGGCAATAGCGCCGATCCGGACGCAGCGATCGGGGATCGCATCGACGGTACGCAAGGCGAGGGCAAAAGCACAAGCCGCTCTGCCGGCCGCCGCGCTCGTGGCGGTGAAACAGGATGTCCCGGCTCCGGCGGCCGAAACGTCAGCCGGGCTGGCCGAAGACAAAGCATCTCCGGAATCGACCGCGCTGGTAACGGCTGCTCGCGCCGCGGCTGAGTTGGTTGCTCAGGAATTCGAGCACAATGCGAAAATCAGCGCCGAAGCCGAACGCGCCCGCAGCGAACTGGCGCGAGAGCAGTTTGAGCGCCGGACGGAAGCCCTGCAAGCGTCCCTGAAGCTTTCAGAAATCAAACTGGATCTGGCGGATGCCAGATGGGAGGCAGGGTACGCGCTGAAATCTCTCGCCCGAGAACGGAAGTTCCGGATTGCAGCGGTTTTCGCGGCGACGGGCCTGATCGGCGTGATCGCAGCCTGGTGGCTGATGGCTCCAGGTGGCGGTCTCCATGGAATACAGCCCCAGCCCGTCGAGGGGATGGTCATGCAGGCTCCGTTGCGCGTGCAGGATTCTCCACCGACCATTCCCCAGTTGCCCACAGCCGGATTGCCCTCTGTCAGGCTCACGCCGGACTCGCGGGGTGAATCGGGAATCGCATCGGGACTTGCCTCGGCGCTTGACCCGGGACTTGAACCAGGAGGCACTTCCTCCGATTCCAGCGCGGCGTTTACCCAGGGGATAGACCGCCTCAACTCCGCGCTCTCTACAGTCGGACGCGGAAAGCCAGAGGACGTGCTGGTCGCGATCCGCGCCTTCAAAGACCCCGCGGTCTGCCCGTTTGTCTGGAGCGACGGTCAGATATCGTTGATCTACAGCGGCACGGGAATGACCCTGAAGTCCATGGCGGAGACGCTCACACGGTGCGCCAAAGTGGTGGAGCAGCTTGGCCGGACGCCGCTTGGCTGAGCGAATCCTCGCGATTCAAGTCCTTTAATTCGAAGCCATGACCCGATGCGATCCGCGCGGGAGCAGGACGGGGCACGCGCCTGCCTCGCCCGCGTTCCCCGTCCCCTGTTCGACGCAGGCGACAGGGGCCGGAACGCCATCCACATCCATGCGGACCGGCTTGCGGTCGAAGGTGGCGATGGCGCGGCTGTCGCTCGTGTAGTCAAAAGTTATCCGTTTGCCGGATTCGACGGCGGCCGAGCGCAGCGTCGCATTCAGATCGATCAGAGACAGGCCCTCGCGTTTGGGCGCCGGTTCGACGACGTGCGCGCCCGCGGGCAGCAGAAGCCGGTCCGCCGATTGCGCCGGCCACGGCTTGCCATCCACCAGCGCGCCCTGACCCGCCCAATTCAGTTCCACGCCCTGAGGCGATGCAATCGAGATCCGCCGGCGGTCCTTCGACCAGGACGTGACAACGGCCGAGGACGCAGCCAGCAGCCCGAGATCCGGCTTCAGAATGCTGTTCTCAAAGTACAGAGCCACGCGCGGAAACGCGGTCGAAGCCAGATGCACCAGTTCGAACAGTTCCGTGCCCGTCTGCTGCCGGGTGGGATATACGTCCTGATAGCGATCGACAATGTTGATGTCGATGGCCAGCTTTTCCGGATGAGTTGTGAGCGGCAGATAGCGTTTTGCAATTTCCGGATAGCGTTGCGGCCCAAGGTTCCAGACCGTGGCGGGATCTTCGATCAGGAAAGAGAAAGAGTGCCGGTCCAGCAGGGGCAGAACGCGCGCGGCGTCGGCCCCGATGGCATCTTTCATGCCGGCGTCGAAGCGGTCGTCGACATGCGTGAGGACAACGTCCAGGTCCGGACGAAACTGGCGGAAGGACTCGACGGTGCCGAGCCAGTCTTCCTGCATCCGCTGGGCAAGGCCGGCCCGGAAATCGAGAAACCGGCGAAGCGACGCCGCATCGGTGCGACCGTTCCAGAGTTCGATGGGGTCCCAACCGGATTGAGCCTTGAATTCCGCGCGCACATCGTCGTTCAAGGGCGTAAAACGAGCGGGATTGCCGGCGCCTTCGAGCGATTCGAAATAGAGCTCCGCCAGATTGACTCCATCCCAGTCGAACCGCTGCATCATCTGTTTCAGCCCGGCGCGAATGGCGGCCACGCAGTCGCGGTTCTGCAGGTTCATGAGTTTGCGCCAGTCGAGTTGTGCGTCCTGGAGAACGGCGGTCTTCTCGCGCCATTGTGGATGATCGTTCCAGAATTTCTCGCTGACGTGCGGCAGTTCGACCCATGCATAAACACGCACGCCATGGCGATGGCAGGCCTCGATGAGGCGTTTCAGATACTCGTCGTGCTGGGGGTCCGGGTCGTAGAAGTGCCACGACGCAACGTGCAACGCGGCGATCCCCGCTTTCCGCCAGCGCGCGGCGAGGTAGTCGGGATCGGCCCGCGCCCGGTATGAATCGTCGAAAAAGGCCCAGAGGCGGGAAGCCCGGAATGCGGATTCGAAGCCGAGATCGGCCAGGGCCTGCATCAGATAAGGAAAGCGCTCGTAGCCTTTCTGGCCGGGATTCGCCGCAACCCAGAGCACCGCGCCCGATCCCAGACGCTCGCCCGCGATGAGCGGCGCGGACGTCCAGCGGTCTTTCGCAAACACACGCGCGCCCGCGGGCACGCCGTAACGCGGGAGTTCAGTTGCGTGCTCCCAGATAATGGGCAGCGAGGGGTTGTGGACGTCAATCAGGCGCACCACGGAAACCGTGCCGGATAGCGCCTTGTACCCGAAGCTGGCGGCCAGCGGCGAAGTACCTTCCAGAATGAGCGCCGCGCCTTTTTCCACCCTGCTTTTCCAGTCGGCGGCCGCGGGAGTGCCTGGCGGCGCCACGAAAATGTCCGCCGAAGCCGCGGGTGCGGCGATGTGGCCCGCCGAGGAGAGGATAGCCGGCCACGATCCCGCCCGCGGCCCCAATACAGCAAAGGTTCCGCCGGCACAGCAGGGCGCGAGCGCGAGTATTGCGAGAACCGGCAAGAAGCTATTTCGTAAATGCATACCAGACCCCCGCGCGGAAATCCGTAAAGTTGGGCCCATGCGGGTTGCCTTCGTTCCGCAGATAAGCGCCTCTGACCACCCCGAGCGTAATCGCCAGCGACTGGGGCGTGCCGGGTGGATGGAAGCGGAATCCCGGGCCCGTTTCCGCGAAATTCGCCCAGTACTGCTGCTTCACGTCGAACGTGAGATTGTTGCTCCAGAAAGTCTGTACTTTGAAACCGCCCAGCGTGGAAGTGAAGCCTGCCCGGCTCTGGGAGTAATTCAGCAGGTCGTTATCGAAGCGGCTGACGAAGACGCTGTCCGCCAGTGTTTCGAGAAACCATCCGCTATGCTCGGCTGCCATCGACGCGCCATACGTCTTTGAATAAGAAAGGCCGCCGCGGAAATCCCGCGAAGGGGCGCCGGTCAGATAGCCGACCGAGGTCCCCGCCTCAAACCAGCCCATCGCGCCCCGCCAGGTGCGCGTAGCCACTCCAACGCCCGCGATGAAGGCGCTTTCGGAGAGGTTCTCGGGCGAAACTCCGCCCGTGGAGCGGCGCTCATCCCCCACGAACCGCAATGAAACATAGGGGTGGAAGGGCAGCTTTTTGAGTTTCATTTCCGTTTTAAGCTGGCCGTAGCCGAACAGGTCGTTCCAGCGGGAAGAATAGAGCGGATAGATCCACAGTGTCGTGCGAAAGAGTTCCACGCCGGGGAGCAGGTTGTTGTAAGCGCGTTTGGCTTCGGTCGAAATGGCGGAATCGGAACTCTGGCGGGCGATGGCGAACCAGTGGAGGGCCGACGGGTCATCGTGCAGCAGATTGTTCGTCCAGCCGAGCTTGAGCGCGATCGAGGCATCCACCGGATTCTGCTCATGCGCCAGCAGGAAGTAGCGTTTCGCGTCTTTCAAAAAACCCGCATCGTAACTGCGCTCGCCAAGAACCGCCGGATCGAGCGGCGGGTCCACCGCCTGCCGGTTTTCGAGTACCAGCGGCATCTTCAGAGCCATGCGGACACGATTGGCGGTGGCCGAGCTGGCATGCTCCAGCACGTTGTGGAGAATCGGCATGGCAAGGGCGGTGCGGCCATCGGCCAGATAGAGCAAGCCGAGTTGAGCCGCCGCCACATAGTCATCCGGAGCCGCGTCCACGATGACTTTGAATTCATCCGCGGCATCTCCGTGCAGGGCCGGGTCTTTCTCCGACATGCTGAGGAGGAGATAAGCAAGTTCGCGGTGGAGCGTGGCGTTTTTCGGATCGAGTTCCAGTGCTTTGCGGAATTCGTAGACATAGGGATACCGCTCCGGCAGTTGCTCCCGCGCGAGTTCGGCCGCACGGGTTTCACCTCCGCGCGAGGCAGCGAGCAGGGCGGACATCAAGCCTTCCGGGTTCCCGCGCGCCTTTTCCACCCGCGCCAGTTCGATCAGGACGGACTTGCGGGCGGGCTGCAACTGGAATGCGGCTTTGTAATTCGCGGCGGCGAGGTCAAGCTCATCGCGCGCTTCGGCGAGCTGGGCCAGTTCGTAATACGCGCTGAAAGTGGGCGGGGAGGTGGCGAGCACGTGCTGCCAGCGGGCGATCCCGGCCGCAAGCGGCGCGTCGATGTTCTCGAAAGCCTGCGCGGCGGTGGCGCGGGAGACCGGATCGTCCGAAGTCCGTATGCGGGCGAAAATGCGGCGGGCTTCGGCTTTGCGCGCGGGCGCATTATCGCGCGCTTCGAAGCACAGGAAGGCGTATTCGAGGGCCAGGTGCAGGTCGGAGGGTTCGAGGCGCATGGCTTCGCCGAACTGCTCGCGGGCGGCCTCGGAGTCGCCGGTTTTCAGGAGAGTGTAAGCAAGATTCTTGCGGATATCGGCGCGCCCGGGCGAGAGAGCGGCGGCCTTCTCAAAGTCCGCGATGGCCGCGTCGTAGTCGTGCACCCGCAGCGAATCGAAGGCTTTGGTGAGCGATTCGTACGCGGGGTCTTTGGCGGCGTTCGGTTCGTTCGGTCCCTGAGCCAGCGCAACAGCGGCAATCAGGCACAGCGCGGCAAGTCGAATTTACATCTCCCACTGGCTTCAGTGGGAATATCGAGGGAATTTCTCACGCGATTTTACCGGAAGTGGAACCACAAACCGACGACGAAGCAGCCGACCATCCCGGTCCATGCGACATCCGCCCGGTCGAACACGCGCCTGCCGCCACCGCCCCACTCGACCGTCAGTTGCTCCTGTGCGGCGGCCGACCGGCGCGGTTCGGTGAGCGAGATGACGAACATCAACAGCACGCAGAACAGGAAGACAATCACGCTGTAGTTCAGAAAACTGAATCGCACAAGGGCGTTGAGCGCGCCCAGATCCACGCGAAACGCATCGTGCATCACGTCAAGCACGAAGCGCCCCGCGCCCAGCAATCCGCCCGTGACCAGAGTCGTGAAAGCGGCCCGGCCCGTGGCTCTCTTCCAGAGCACTCCGACCAGAAAAGTCGCGGTGATGGGAGCGCCGATGTAGGCCTGCACGCTTTGCAGATACTGGTAGATCTCGTTGCTTAAATATTTGATCAGCGGCACCCATAGAATGCTGATTGCCACGATGACGCCCGTCGCCACCCGGCCCACGAATACCAGGCGCTTTTCGCTGGCGTGGGGATTTGTTTTACGGAAAATGTCCATCGTGATCAGCGTCGAACAGGAGTTGAGCACGGAACTCATGGCCGACATCAGCGCCGCCAGCAGGGCCGCCACCATCAGCCCCACCAGACCTTTGGGGAGCAGCCGCAGCACCAGCGTCGGATACGCATTATCGCCCGTCACGGTGGCGGGATACAGCGCTTTCGCGATCAGACCGGGCAACACCAGGATAAACACCGGCAGGATCTTGAGCGCCGCGCAGAAGAAAGTTCCTTTGCGGGCGTTTTCAAGGTCTTTCGCGCTCAGTGTCTTCTGCACGATCGTTTGATCGGTGCACCAGTACCAGATGCCCAGGATCAATGTGCCGAAGATGGTTCCGACCCACGGATAAACAGGATCGCTCGCGGGCTTGATCATGTGGAAGAAATCGGGCGGCAACGCGGCGCGCAGACCGGCAAAACCGCCTACCCGATCGAGGCCGATAATCGTCAGAACCACCGCGCCTGTAATCAGCACGAACGATTGGAACAGGTCCGTGTAGATCACCGCTTTCAGCCCGCCCGTAATCGTGTAGATACCGGTTGCGGCGACGAGCAGAATCGAAGTGGTCAGGTAATCCCATCCCAGAACCGAGCGCATGAGAATTGCGCCCGCGAACAGGTGAACCGAGATCCTGGTGAAGATATAAGCGAGGATGGAAACAATCGTCAGATACCAGCGGCACTTCGAGTTGAAGCGCCTCTCCAGAAACTCGGGCATCGTGAAGACTTTCGACTTCAGATAATAGGGCACGAAGAGCCACCCGAGGATGAAGAGGCAGAAGCTGGCCGACCATTCGTAACACCCCACGGCGAGGCCGCCCGAAGCACCCGAGCCGGCCAGGCCGATGAAATGTTCGCTTGAAATATTCGTCGAAAACAGCGACGCGCCTACCGCGAACCAGCCGACGCTGTGACCCGCGAGGAAGTATTCGCCGGCCGTGCGCTGCCGGCGCGAATGATAAATGCCAATGCCAAAGACAACCAGAAAATAGGCGGCGATGACCAGGTTATCCAGCATTGCCTGCGCGAACGGTTACTTAACTGCCGCGAGCCCCTGGCTGACTTCTATGTAAGTCCCCCACGGGTCCGTCAGTACACACACCGCCAGGTTCATCGCGGACGCCTTTCGGTATGGGGTGTTGAGTTTGATGCCCGCTGCCTCAAAGCTCTTGCAAAGACCCTGGACATCCCTGACTTCGAGCCCGATGCGATCGAACGCGCGGCCTTTCGTTCCCGCGACCGGGCCGGTTGCCTTCACGAACAGGATATTGGCGCCGGGAATCCCGCCAACCTTCTCCTTGCCGTCTTTCATCGGCTTCGCGCCAAACCACTTCTCATACCAGGCCCGTGCCGCCGCGACGTCCGGGACCACCATTTCGATCTCATCCGCCGCGATCGGAGTGGCGAGCGAGCGATCTTCCGTAATCCGCACTTTGACGTCATCCGGCCCCATCAGAAACGCCTGCTTTGCGGTGTTGCCAGGCAGGGGATGGATACCCGCTGCTTCCCATTTTGCGAGCGAATCTTTAAGGCTCCTGACCTTGAACCCGATGTATCCGATGGTCGAGCCCTCGGTGCCGCCGGTGGGCTCGCCTTTGCGCATCAGAAAAAGGACGCCGGGAAACTTCGTCATCCTGAGCTGCCCGAGCTGCGCCGGTTCGCCGCCGAGCGCTGTCCAGAATCGATTGGCCGCGTCGATGTCGTGGAAACTGAAAATGTCATGTCCGGCGGAAACGCCCGCCGCGTTGGGCGGGAAAAGTTGCGCCATCGCCGGGATCGCGCACCACAGAAGAAGAGGCAGGATCGTATATTTCATAGCGTTTACCGCCTGCCAGCCGCCGGGGCGTTTTTCCGCGCTTCGTCCCAATGCTCCTGGATTTTGCCGTTTTCCACGCGAACCAGATCGAAGTGGTCCCACGTATAGTCCTTCGACGGGTCGGCCGGGTCCTTCGCCTTGCGATCCCACATGAAGAACACATACGGCCCGCCGGCAATGGTAAGCGTGGGAGGATCTTTCCATTCCGCCTTGATCGGCTCCGGCTGACGGTTCGGCAGACCGGCGAAGAACTTCACGAAACCGGCTCTGCCCCCGGGAACGTTCGGATTGTGCTGGATGTAGGAATCCGCCATCACTTCGTCGGCAACTTCCAGGTGGTTGTATTGCAGCATATCTTTCAGTTCCCTGGTGGCGATGGCAACGTTCTTTTGTTCCTGCGCCGAAAGCCTGAGACTCGGTTGCGCGAACAGGGCGGCGCAGCCCGCGGCCGCCACTACGGCGGTCGCTCCATACAGCTTCATGCTGGAGAAGTTCATTCGATTAGTTCCCCCTCGCCGGCCGCGGCGCCTGTTTGCGCGCGTCATCCCAGTGTTCCTGGACCTTGCCGTTCTTAATTCGCAGACAATCGAAACTGTTGTAGTTGTAAGTCCTGCCAGGATTTGCGGGATCGACGGCCGAATGATTCCACACCAGCACGACATAGTCTCCCTTGCCAAAAGCGACGGCAGGCGGATCGGGCAGCCTGTCGGGGATTGGCTGGGGCGGTCCGAGGCTGCTGAAAAATTTCATGAATGCGGCACGCCCGGTCGGGATATTCGGGTTGTGCTGGATGTAATCCTCCGCCTGATATTTGGGCGCGAGTTCCACGTGATGGGCAACGACCACATCGCGCCACCAGTTCAACACCATTTTTACGTTCGCCTTCTCCTGCGCGGTCATCGTGGCAGGCATGTCCTGCGCGCCGACGGGCATACAAGCGGCGACCAGAAGGGCAAGTACTCCGCCTTTCAAGAACTTCATGACAGAATCTCCTTGTGTTACGCCCGGACATTATATATCGATAATGTGGCGTTCACCGGGGCGGCGCGGATGGCGCCTGTCCGAAGCGGGCGGCGAGAGAAGATCCTCCGCCCTGCGCGAATACCAGATCCGGCAGGCCGTCGCCGTTGAAATCGCCAGGCGCGACCTCCCACGGGCCAGTCGCCGGTTGCCACTCGTCAGCGGCAAACGTGCCGTCGCCGCGCGCCACCTCGATCAGAGGCGGTATGCCGACGCGGGTAACCACCAGCATCCACGTTTTGTTTTTGCCGTTACGAACAATGCCGTTACGCACAACAGAGATACGGCGTATACCGCCTTGCGACTCGGGCAGCGCGGGCATGCGCAGCGCGGTCTCATCGCGGAACGTGCCATCCCCGTTGTTCATCAGAATCCGGATTGCGTCGGGCTCCGTGTAAGCCACGATTACGTCGGGATTCCCGTCGCCATCGAGATCGGCAACCGCCGCGCATCCGCCCGCCGCGGGGCGGCCGGCGGGCGCGGGCAGCAGAGCGCCATCGTGAAAATGCCCCGCCCCGTCGTTCAGAAAAACGCGCGCCGGCGCATCGCTTCCGCCAAAGGCCAGCAGGTCCTGAACGGACGAACCGCGGCGCCGCGCGAATACTCCGCAAGTGAAGTGGCCCGCGTCGGGAAACGAGCCGGGAAACGCATCGGGGTCGGTCCGAAAATTCCCGTTTCCGTCATTCCGAAGCATTTCGATCCCGCCATGGAAGACCGCCAGATCGTCGATCCCGTCGCCGTCCACATCGCCGGCCGCCGCTCCGGCCGTGCGGACAATCTCCGGCGGCAGATTGCCGGTGGCGTCCCGCAGCCTGTCGGCGCCGGATGGCAGCAGCAGTTTACTCTGCGCGCCGGAGCCATCCGCCGGACCGGTATCGGGCAGGAAGAATCCCGGGCGTTTCAATGAACCGAGAAATCTGCCGGGAACGATCGACGGCACGAACCGCTGAACCGGCGCGGGGCCGTCGAATTGGCCCGGCGTCAGAATCCCTCCGCCTGCATTCAGGAAGAACCGCACCGGTAATTCAGGCAACTCGGGATAAATGGCGGGCGCGACGACAAGGTCCGGCAATCCGTCGCCATTGACATCGGCGGCGAGGATGCCTTCCGCGAATCCGGCCGTATCGGGCTGTGCGCCAAGCTGCACCGTACGCAGGCTGGAGAATCCGGGCAACGATCCCGAACGCACGGGGGCGGCAAGCGTCCAGGGCTGCGCCGACTCCAGGCCAAGCGCCGCGCCGACCGCCGGATCGATGCTCCGGACGCCATCGTTCAAAACCGTCAAATCGAACCCGGCCGCGTAGTCCCACATGGCCCATCCAAGCTTCCGCGCTTCGATCGCGGTCCGGACATCGTGCAACCACCGCACACGGGAATCCCGCGGGCTGAAGGGCTTGAAATCGCCGAATTCATTCACCACCACCCTCACGCCCCAGCGCTTCGCCCACGCGGCCGCAAGGCCCATATCCCAGCCGATCCGCCCGGCGTCCCAGTCTTCGTCCTTGTATTGACGCAGCGCGGTAAGGACGGCGGGAGACGTCACGCGCTCCATCAGGTTCTGAAGATCGGACACGAACGGCGGCCATGGAACTCCCCGGAGCTGTGCCAGAACAGGCTGATTCGTCCAGTCCGCCCCCTGATGCGTAAACGTGGAAGGCGAGTAGTAATGCATCGCGTAAATCACGTTGGGGTCGCTGTAGGGCTTGAGCTTTACCAGTGCGTCGACACCGCTCCAGTTGACGGCATCGAGTACCACCGTGTTGGCCGGCGCGATCTCGTGAATCGCCGCCAGCACCTGCCGTTGTTCCGCGTCCCAGGCCTCTTCGGTGAACCGGTTGTCGGGTTCGTTCATGATCTCGAAGAACAACAGATCCGGATTGCGATTGGCATAGCGTGACGCCAGCATGCGCCAGATGTTGACCAGTGCCTCGCGCTCGCCCGGTTTCGTCAGATAGCTGTCAAGATATTCGGAATCGGCATGGAAATCGAGCGTCACGGCCATGCCCGCATCGAGAAACATGTCGATGCCTTTGTCGAGCGCGGCGAGATTCCGTTCCACCCTCTCGGGCGAACTCCATTCATACAGCAGATATTGAGGGGCCACGGGAATGCGCACGCAGGTAAATCCCGCCCGCAGCAGCAGGTCGCGGTCGAGGGTGGTAATCGGAATCCGGCTGCCGTATTGAAACCAGCGGGTCAGGTTGATGCCGCGCGCGAGATGAGCGTAACGGGCGTCGCTGACGGAAGATTGCCCGCGCAGCATTGCGGTGGCGAGCAGTCCGGCCAGGAGACAGCCGCGAATCGAGCACACGCGTTCATCGTAGCGTGAACGAAACTTCCCGCGGATTCGTTATCCTGCATAGAGTGCCCGCATACGCGATCGAAACCGAAGGATTGACCAAAGTGTTTCGCGGGCGTTTTGCCGGCCGTGAGCTGCGCGCCGTGGACGATGTCTCGTTGCGCGTGCCGGCCGGTTCCACTTACGGGCTGCTGGGTCCCAATGGCGCGGGCAAGACCACGTTCGTCAAAATGCTGCTTTCCTGCACGCACCAGACTGCCGGGCGCGCCATGGTCTTCGGCCGGGATATGCGCGAAGCCAGTGCCCGCCGTCCGATCGGATATCTGCCGGAAAACCACCGCTTCCCCACTTACATGACCGGGCGCGGCATGCTGGATTTTTACGGCGCTCTTTCCGGCATGGAAACGGCGGCGCGGCGCAAGCGCATCCCGGAGCTGCTGAATCTGGTCGGGCTGGACGAGCGCGCGCACGACCTGCGTCTCGGCAAGTATTCGAAAGGCATGCTGCAGCGTGTCGGGCTGGCGCAGGCGCTCATCCATTCGCCGAAGCTGCTGGTGCTGGATGAGCCGAGCGATGGCGTGGACCCGGTGGGCCGCAAACAGATCCGCGACGTTCTGCAAAACCTGGAGCAGCAGGGGGTGACCATCTTCCTCAACTCCCATCTGCTCGCCGAAGTCGAGCTCTTTTGCCGCGAGGTCGCCATCATCCAGAAGGGTAAGCTGGCGCTCTCGGGAACCGTGGAGGAACTCACCAGCGGGAGCGGCTATCGCGTCGAAGCGCTGCACGTTCCGGAAGCGGTGGAAACCGGGGTGCGCGCCCACGCCCGGTCATTCGTGTCGAACAACGGATCGCTCCAGCTTCTCTATGCCACGCGCGAGGAGGCGAACCAGGCGGTGGATCTGCTGCGCGCCGGAGGGTGCGAACTGGAATCTCTCGGGCGCACCAAAAGCACGCTCGAAGAGGTTTTCATGAAAACGGTGGGGGAGAACAACGGAGATAAACAGTGAACGTCACCGCCGCCCTGATCCGCGACACCTTCCGGGAAGCCTTCGCGCGCCGCATCTTCTGGGGCTTCTTCGGCTGCTGCACCGCCCTGCTGCTGTTTCTGATGTTCATCATGCGGGTGGATGTCGTGCAGGGCGCCATTGCCACCGTTACCATCTTTGGCCGCAACACGCCGGGTACGGACGTGCAACAACTGGTGCACCAGACGCAGGGCGTCATCGCGATGATTCTCTATTTCGCCGGCATGGCGCTCTCCGTCTTCGCGTCGGCGGGTCTGGTCTCCGCCGTCTTCGAACCCGGGCGCATTGAGCTTCTGCTCTCGAAACCCGTCTCGCGGACGCACCTCCTGCTCGGCCGGTACGCCGGCAACGTGCTGGTGGTGGCGGCGAACATTGTTTATCTGGTGGCCGGGTCGTGGATCGTGTTCGGCGTGAAGACGGGCGTGTGGGGCTCGGGGTTCCTGATATCCAGCCTCTGCACCATCTTCATTTTTTCCGTTTTACTCGCCGTGATCGTCCTGGCCGGAGTTCTTTGGGACAGCGCCGCCGTCGCCATCATGGCGACCTTCGCGATCATGATTATCACGCCCATTCTGGCGCAGAAGGCCACTCTCGAAAGGCTGCTCAGTTCGGAGTGGTCGCGCGACGTGATGCGCGTGCTTTATTACGTGCTGCCAAAGACGTCGGACGTGAGTGTCATCATCTGGAGGCTGATTCTGAATCAGCCTGTCGGGAGCTGGATGCCTGTGTGGAGCACCGCGCTTTTCGGGGCCGTCGTGCTGGCGCTTGGGCTTTGGCGGTTTGAACGGAGAAGCTTCTGATGCGGATGGCGCTTCTGATCGCATGGGTTTCCACACTGGCTGCAACCGCGCTCGCGCAGCCGCCGGTCGATAACGTTCTGGAGCGCATGGTCCCGCCAGGCGTCACCAGCCTTGTGGGCGCGCGGATGGACCAGATCGAGCAGACTGCTTTTTACCGGAAGCTGATCGCGGCCCAGCCACTTCCACAGGTTGACCGGTTTGCGCGGGATACCGGCTTCGATCCGCGCCGCGACGTGCGGGAGCTTCTCTTCGTCACCACCCCGCGCGGCAGCGTCATGCTCGCTCGCGGCGCCTTCCGCGTGAACGCCGCGAGTCTGAAAAATGTGCCGAAGACGCGCCACGGCGATTACGAAATCCTGGGAGTGGGCGGCAGCGGCTTCTGCATTCTGGATTCGACCCTCGCGGTGGCGGGGGACGTGCCGGCCGTTATCGCCGCCCTCGATGAATGGAAATCCGGCACCCATACCGCCGCCCGGCCGCTTCTCGCGCGGGCAGCCACCGTGGACGCGCAGGCCCAGTTCTGGGGAGTTTCAACGGGTGTCGCGGGCTTTCTGGCGGACTATCCTCCGGGCATCGGTTCCGGTCTCGATTTTTCAAAGATCTTCCGGGGACTGGTCGATACCTCATTTCAGGCCGACCTGAGCATGGGCTTGCGAGCCGAAGTTCATGGCACCACCGCCACGGAGATGGACGCCATCAACCTGCGCGATACCGTCCGCGGCCTGGTGGGTCTGGGGCGGCTGAAAGTTCCGGATAATCAGCCGGAATTGCTGAGAGTCTGGGATGGAATCACGGTCGATCAAAAAGGCCTCTCGATTACGATCCACGCGGATATCGCCCAGGATCTTCTGGATAAACTGATGCAAATGCTCAACGCCGCTCCGGCGGGCAATGCGGTCAGGCAAAAAGTGCATTATTGAGCGGAAAAGCGGCCACGGCCCGATCTGTAGTAACATAATGACTTAACCCACCAGAAGGTTCCCGAAATGCAGAACGCGTTGTTAGCAAAATTCGTCGAAAAGAATCGTCGCGCCAATCTGACCCCTTTTCGTCCCGGCGACACCATTAAGGTTCACGTCAAGATCAAAGAAGGCGAAAAGGAACGGATCCAGGTGTTTGAAGGCACCGTCCTCGCCCGCAAGAATACCGGCATGGGCGAAACCGTCACTGTCCGTAAAGTCAGCTTCGGCCACGGCGTCGAACGTATCTTTCCGCTGAGCGCCACTATTATCGATCGCATCGACGTGGTTCGCACGGGCAGGGTCCGCCGCGCGAAACTTTACTATCTGCGGGCACTCAGGGGCAAGGCCGCTCGCCTCAAGGAACGCACCTAACCGGGTTGCCGGGCTGCTCAATGGCCCGCACCGCCACGAAGACACCCGGAACCTCTCGCGGCTCCAGCTCGCGTGGTTCCAGCCCGGGGTGGAAGTGCCAGGGCAACCTCGAACAGGAATTGCGGGCTCGTGGTTTTCGTCTTGTGGCAGGCACTGACGAGGTCGGCCGCGGCTCTTTGTTCGGCGCTGTTGTCGCCGCCGCCGTGATCCTCTCGCCCGATGCCCCCATTCGCGGCCTCAACGATAGCAAGCAGATCGAACCGGAGCGCCGTGAGACGCTCGCCATTCACATTCGCGAACGCGCCATCGCCTGGAGTATCGCGGCGGTAGACGCCGCCACCATCGACCGGGTCAATATCTACCAGGCTTCGCGGATGGCCATGAAAAGCGCCATCCAGCAACTGCTTCCCGGCCCGGATTTCGTGCTGGTGGATGCCGTCCCGCTCGATATCCCACTCCCTCAGCAGGCTCTCATCCAGGGCGACGAACGTTGCCATGCGATTGCCGCGGCCTCCATCATCGCCAAGGTTTACCGGGACCGGATGATGCGCGAATGGGATCGGTTCTATCCCGAATACGGCCTCGCGAACCACAAGGGTTATTCTTCACCTGAACACATGGCCGCCATCCGGACCCACGGCCCCACTCCTCTGCACCGGTTCAGCTTTGAGCCCGTGCGCCGGCACGCATTCTTTTCTCCACTTCCGGGAGATCGCCAGATGGAGATGTTCGCCGCGGTTTGAGCACCCCGCCCATGAGCGATCCGCCTCCCGAGGCCCCCGAGCCGCAAGACGAACCACCGATCGTCCCGCCGGGTCCCGGCTGGTTTCAGCGCCTGAGTTCAGTGCTTTTCATCATTTTCTGTTTCGAACTCGGACTGTGCCTGCTCATCTATCCGTGGACCGATGGCTGGAGCACCAACTATTTCGCCTCGGCGCTGCCCGGCGCCGTCCAGACCGCGTGGAACACGTTCTGGAACAACGGCTACGTGCGCGGAGGCGTCAGCGGGCTGGGTATCGTGAACCTCTGGATTGCCCTTGCGGAGGTGTTCAGGATGTTTTCGGGCCGCCGCGGGGCTTGAGCGTCGATACTGAAATCATGGTGAGGACGTGCGCGCCGCGATGTTGATTCCATTGCTGACGGGGCTGCTGTTCGCCGCGGATGCGGGAACCGGGCGCGCTCTCGATCTCTACAACCATGCCGATTATGCGGACGCAATCGCGATTCTCGGGCACGAAGCCCCGGACGCGCGCAACCTCGAACTCCTGGGCCAGTGTTATTTCTTTCTGGGCGATTTCAAATCCGCGCTGGGCGCGCTCGAAAAAGCGGCCGCGATTTCTCCTTCCGATTCCATGATCCGGACCTGGCTCGGACGCGCATGGGGCGGGCGGGCGGCAACCGCGTTCGCGTTTCAGGCATTCGGCTATGCGCGCAAAGCCCGCGAAGCTTTCGAAAACGCGGTGCGGCTCGATCCCTCCAATCGTTTTGCCCTGAGCGATCTCTTCGATTTCTACATTGAGGCGCCCCGAGTCCTTGGCGGAGGCCTGCAAAAGGCGCAGGACCTGATCCCCCGGATGGAGCGGTACGACGCGGTGGGCGCTCGCCTCGCTCAGGCCCGCGTCGATGAGGCAAACAAGCAGTTCGACAAGGCGGAAGCCCAATTCCGCGAGGCAATTCGTCTGGGGTCCGGCAGCGGCAAAGACGACAAGGTCATTCTGCTTCTCGACCTGGCTCAATTTCTCGCGCGCCGCGGCCGGTACGGCGAAAGCGACAAAACCTTCGACGAGGCTGCTGCCGTGGCTCCCGATTCCCCGCGTGTCTTATTTGCCCGCGCCGAGACCGATATACCCGCCGGCCGCAACCTGCAACATGCGCGCGATCTGCTGAAAAAATATCTCGCAGCAAAGAACCTGACGCCGGAAGACCCTCCGCGCTGGGAAGCGCTCAGGCTTCTCGGAAGGGCGGGGGGCAACTAGCGGCATGCATATCGGCGAGGCCTTGAGCTTCAGCGTGCAATCGCTGCGCCAGAATCCTGTCCGCTCGTTCCTGACCGGCCTCGGCATGGTCATCGGCACCGCATCCGTGATTCTGGTCGTCACCATTTCGCTCACCAGCCAGAACTACATCCTCGAACAGATTGAGGGCGTCGGCTCAAACATGATTTTCGCTTCCTACGAGGTGGGCACGCAGTCCTCCGCGGCCGAGGTGAACGCCGATTACATCAAGATCGCCGACGTGCAGGCAATCCGCCAGCAACTCGCGGGAACCATCGTTGCCGCGTCCGGCATCGAAACCAACTTCGACACAATGTTCATCGGCGGCAAGGAAGAGCGCCTTCTGGTGCTCGGGGCGGACGAGTACTACAAGCCCGTTCGTAACCTGGTCGTGCTGGCCGGGCGCTTTCTCGATGCCAGCGACGTCGCTCTTCGCCAGAAGGTCGCGCTCCTGACGCAGAAGCTCGCGAAAAGATTGTATGGCAGCCAGAACGCCGCCATCGGACAGACCATCAAAATTCACGGCCTGCAGTTCACCGTTATCGGAACGTTCAAAGAGAAGGTCGAGAGCTTCGGACAATCGGAATTGAACGCCGAGACGGTGGTGATCCCGATCACCGTGCAGCAATACTTTACGCGCGTCGAGCGGATCGATCCCTTGTACATCCAGGTCCGTCTGCCGCAGGATGTCGTGCCGGTAACGGCTCAGGTGCGCGACATCCTCGTGAGCCGGCACCGCGCGGGCACGTCCTACAAGGTTGAGAATCTCACCGCCATCCTCAATGCCGCGAAAGAGATTGCCGAGGTTCTGAGTCTGGTGCTGGTGCTGGTGTCCGCGATCGCGCTCGCCATCTCCGGCATCGGCATTATGAACATCATGCTGGTTACGGTAACCGAGCGGACCCGCGAGATCGGCGTGCGCATGGCGGTCGGAGCGTCCCGGCGCGACGTGCTGCTGCAGTTCCTCATGGAAGCGGTTTTGATCAGCATTGGAGGCGGGATGGTGGGCATCGTGGCCGGCGTGGCGCTCCCGCTCAGCGCGCGCTTTTTCGTGGATGGTATCCGCATCCCGATCTCCTTCTGGTCCGTCGGAATCGCGTTCACGGTGTCGAGCCTGGTGGGCCTGATTTTCGGAATCCTTCCGGCCAGCCGTGCCTCCCGCATGAATCCGACGGAAGCGCTGCGCTACGAATAGTTCATGCGCAGATTTGCATTGCTGCTCGGGATCGCTCTGTCGGCCCGTGCGGAAACATACACACTCACCCTCAAACAGGCCGTCGATCGCGCTCTCGTGCAGAACCCCGAAGTCGTCATGGCGCGCATGGACGAGATGAAAGCCAATCAGGCCGTCCGTTACGCCTCCAGCCCTTTCACGCCGCGGATCGATCTCGGCAGCGGCGCGGCCTACAGCAATGGCTTCCCGTTGAGCATCGACGGCTCCGCCCCGGCCCTCTTCCAGACCAAAGCGAGTCAGTACCTGTTTAACCGGCCGCAGAGTTTTGCCGTGAAACAGGCGAAGGAGTCGGCGCGCGGAGTGGGCTTCGCCTCCGGCGAAAAGAGCGATGACATCGCCTTCCGCGTGGCATCGCTTTATATCGATCTGGATCGCGCGGAGCGCCTGGCGGAGTCCGCCACGAAGCAGGTCGAGAGCCTGGAGAAGGTACTGCAAACGGCCCAGGCGAGGGTTGAGGAAGGCCGCGAGCTGGCCGTCGTCGCCCAGGAAGCCAACGTGAATCTGTTGCGCGCCCGCCAGCGCCTGCTCACGCTGGAGAGCGATAGCGATTACTCCGGGCACAGCCTCGCGTCCATTCTGGGCTATAGCGCGGGAGACGTTGTACAGCCGGTCGCAGGGGAGCGCACGCCACCCCCCATTCCCCAGACCGAAGCCGCCGCTCTGCAGGAAGCGCTCACATCCAGCAAGGAACTCAAGCGCCTCGATTCCAACTTCGCCGCCAAGGGTCTGGAAATCAAGGGCGATAAAGCCCAGCGGCTGCCGCGCGTGGATCTGATCGCGCAATACGCGCTGTTAAGCAACTTCAACCACTACGCTCAGTACTTTCAGACGTTCCAGCGCAACAACGGGGAGATTGGCGCATCGATCCAGATACCGATCTTCCTCGGGTCGAGGGTACACGCGCTCATTGAGGAAGCCGAATCCGACCAGTCGCACCTGCGCGCTGAAATGCAGGCGGCCCGCGACCGCATCACGCTCGATATCCACCAGAGCTACCTCGATATCAAGAAGGCGGATGTCGCGCGCGAACTGGCTCAGGCCGATCTCGACCTCGCCCGGTCGCAGCTTTCAATCGTCCTCGCGCAGCTGAACGAAGGCCGCGCGTCCTTGCGGCAAATCGAAGAAGCGCGCTTTACCGAAAACGAAAAGTGGATCGCGTTCTATGACGCGCAATTCTCTGCGGAGCGCGCCCGGTTAAATGTGCTGCGGCAGACCGGTGAATTGCGCGCGGCAATTCAGTAAACCGCATCATTTCCAGGCGCCGAGCAGGCGGCGAAGAAAAACCAGCTCCCCCACATGGTACGCGTTATGATCCGCCGCCTGCAGTGCCTCGCGCAGCAGCGTTTGACCGTCCCCATGGGGGAGTGGCGTGAAGAGATCCGACTTCGGATCGGTCACCATTTTCCGCATGGCTTTGAGATCGTGCTGAAACGATTTCACGCTGTGTCCCCATGCCGCCGCGCTCCCGGGCTCCGGGCTTTCAGGCCAGTATCCTGCCGGCCAGGCCGGGGAAACGTGTTTCGAGTCGCGGCTGAACTCCAGCATGTCCCATTGCGCAATCCGGAGATGTTCCAGCAGTTCCCACGCGCTGTGCGGTGAGCCTTGCGGTCTCACTCCCCGGAGCTTTTCCGGAAAATCGGCTATCGCGGCGTCGAAATCGGCGTGAGCGCCGTGGCCGGAGAGAAGCTTGTCTACTTCCGTGCGAAGCGATTGAATCGGGTCCATGCAACGTATCATATGTTTTCCGGTATGTGGCTGACCATCCCCAATCTGCTCACCCTGGCGCGGATCGTTATGACTCCGTTCATCCTCATCGAGCTCTCGAAGGGCGAGTATCTCATCGGGGGCTGGATGTTCGGCGGCGCCGCGTTCACGGATTTTCTGGATGGCGCCCTCGCCCGGCGTTTCGGCGGCGATTCGAAAATCGGCCAGTATTTCGACCCGGTCGCGGACAAAATTCTCCTTGTTTGCATCTACATCGGCCTGGCGTTGGGCGGAGCGGTTCCCCTGTGGATTGTCCTGTTGATATTCGGCCGGGACCTGTGGATATTAGCCCTCTCGGCGATCGCGTTGCGCTTCACCGGATACCGGAATTTGAAGCCCAGCATATGGGGTAAAGCCAGTACTTTCTGTCAGATCCTGGCTGCGGCCGGCGTCATGGCCGCGCGGGCATACGGCAACTCGTGGTTCCTCCTGATTTCCACAGCCCTGCTCTGGGGCGTGGCCGTTCTGGCCATCGTCAGCGGGGTGGATTACAGCCTGCGCGGAGTGGTTTATCTGAGACGCCAGTCGAAGGCAGCGTTGACGTAAGCCATGCCTGGGAGTACCCTAAGAAGCGGAGCTGCCGCATGAGCCGCTACGTCCCCGCCCGCCATTACATATCTTTCGGCATCGTGGCGCTGGCGCTTGCCGGGTTCTCCGGCTGGCTGGGCCTCTCGTGGACGCCTGCGTTCGTTCCCACCCTGCTCTTCTTCCTGACCGCTTCCATGTTGCTGACTCTCGCGTTCCGGCCCGTGATCAAGGTCTATGACGCGCACCTCGAAATCGGCAAAAAAATTATCCCGTGGCAGGACATCCGGCGCGTGGACCGTACCGGCTGGATCTCACCGCTGGTAGTGAAACTTGCGCTCTACGATGACGATTCGGTCCTGCTGATTTATCCCGGTGAAGTGGATTGCTGCAAGCACCTGCTGCGCACCCTGCGCCAGATGTCGACCGGAGCCATGATCGATGGCACTCCTTATCGTCAGTATTGGGGTGAAATGCTGGGCACCGGCGAAGCCAAGCAGTTGAGCGCTCCCCGCTACCGCGTCCTGCGTCCGGAAGATGAAGAAGAAGTCGAGCGCCTCTATTTCCTGCTGAAAACCGTTGGACATATCGAACCGCGCAATTCGGGCGATGAACACTAGTGGGCAGACTGTGGGGCGGGCTTCAGCCTGCAGACGCCTTCAGGCGGCTTTCATTTCCTGAACCCAACACCAGGGCCTCTTTCGCGTGACGCGAAAAACCCGCCTCCTCCTGCCCGGTTTGGTCGTTCTCTGCGCGGCGGCGCTCCTGTTTGCATTTCATGACCGCATTCTGTGGTCGCTCGGCGCCGTGCTCGACAACAGCCAGGCGCCGCGGAGCGCAGGCATGATCGTGGCAATCGGCGGCGATTACCAGGGAGCGCGCATACTCAAAGCGGCCGAACTGGTGCGGGAAGGCTACGCCCCCAAAGTGCTCGTGAGCGGTATCGCGGGCCTTTACGGCCATCACGAAAGCGACCTCGCGATCGATTTCGCCGTGCAGCACGGCTACCCGCGCGATACCTTCATCGCCTTCCGCTATCCGGCCCTGAACACCGTGGATGAAGCCCGCGCCGATATCGCCGAGTTGCGGCGGCTGGGCGTCCACAACTATCTCCTGGTCACGAGCATTTACCATAGCGCGCGCGCCAGCCGGATCTTCCACCGGGAAGGCCCGGATCTTGAGATGCGTTCCGTGCCCGCCCCGGATCTTTACTGGCCGGACGGCGTATGGTGGAGAAACCGCGAAGGCCGGAAGATCTGGTTCTACGAGACCACGAAAACGCTTGCGGGCTTTTTCGGGATCTGAGCTATCGTAAGACATGCGGCAATTTCTCCTTTTATTCGCCATTTCAATGCAATGAAACTGATCCGGGGCGCGCCAGGCAGCGGCAAAACGGCGCTTGTCTTTCGCGAGTTCAAAGCCGCGCTCAAATCCGGGAATGTGGATCCCGCGGGCCTTCGCATCGTGGTCCCCACCGCCACTCTGGTCCGCCACTTCCGGCACGAACTGGCGCGGGATGGAGTCGTGTTCCCGCCCCATGCCGTGATTTCGCTGAACCGCTTTGCCCGGGAGCACGCCGCCCTGACGGTCGTCCCCCCAGGCCTGCTCCGAGCCATCGTGCGCGATGCGGTTACTGGCGCCGAAGGCCTGGTCGCCACCATAATCGACACCATCGATCTCTTCGAAAATGCGGGCGCCACGCCGGATAAGCTCGCGTGCGTCCGCAAGCCCGGCCCACAGGCCAAAGCGTTCGAAAAGTTATGGCGCACCGTCGGCGAAGCGGTGCGCGAACGCGGGTATCTCATGCGCTCGGACCTGATCCGCGCCGCGGCCGCCAACGCCCGGCCCGCGCGCCTCTGGCTCGATGGTTTTCTCAACTTCAGCCCTCTGGAGCGCGAGTTCGTGCGTTCGCTGGTGTTGTGTCCGCAAAACTGATCAGGTCGAGTGACCGGGATTTGAGGCCCGGTCACCCTCCCACACCACCGGACGTGCGGTTTTCCGCATCCGGCGGTTGAACTCAGCGGTTAATTTCCC
>Ga0207933_1000512_pt1 | contig 37084 bp, 27 predicted proteins | sample NGESurdeep092012_4_FD_184488 | JGI IMG/M metagenome (GOLD analysis project Ga0207933, IMG submission 184488) | Arctic peat soil microbial communities from Barrow, Alaska - NGEE Surface sample F53-3 deep-092012 (SPAdes) | ecosystem: Environmental > Terrestrial > Soil > Wetlands > Peat ... | reverse complement strand
CTGACTTGCTTTATAATAGGTACCATTAAGTTCATATAACGTTTCTCCATTTACAACTACGGATCTCGCACCTCCAGGTAAGGATGACACAGTAGCTCCCATCGGCGCGTCCACTACCTGGTAACTATTATCTCCCTGAGGCCTGTAATAAATTCCATTATAATAGTAATAAGGGTAACCTCCGAGAAAAAGACTGGAATATCCAAAAGGAAGCATGCCTATACTAAGCCCGAAAGGCGGAAACATTGATTGATAATACCCGTTATAGTATCCGTAATATAATCCATTATTATAATAATAAGGATAACCACCAAAATTGATAGAAATAAAACTTCTTGGTATTACAGCATAGCGCGGTCCATACATAAATACGGTTCTGTGCCCATAAACATTTCCGTAATAAGAATGATATATATTGTTACCACGGTTGTTATAATTGTAGCTACTTCTATTGCCAGTTCCGTTATAGTTATTCCTGGTAGCACTTGTAACCCTTGTATTATATGCGGTAGTGTTCCTTTGAGGAGTAATTGCTGTTCCATTGCCTCTGTAAGCATTACGGTTAACATTAGCATTGTTTGGGGTAAAACCGTTTCTGTTGTTAGTGACTGCTCTTTCGGGAGTAGACCTTTGAGGACTTACCCTTTGCTGCCTTTGATCGAAACTTCTTTGAGGAGCTGATCTCTGAGACATGCTTCTTTGCGGCGCTGAGAAACTTCTGGATGGAGAAGAACTTCTGGAAAACTGGGTATTCCCGCCTCCGCCTCCTCTTGAATCACGGCCTCTCTGTGCCTGAACAGAACTAAAAATTCCCGCAGTTAAAGCACTTAGAAAGAACAATCTAATTATCTTTTTCATAAACTTATTTTAAGATTCAAAATCATTTACCAAATTTAGATATTTGCGAATAAGCATTTTAATTTTTTTTGTTAAATAAATTAATCGCAAATTACCAATACAAAGACGCGAATTATAGTCGGAAGTTTAAGAAAAATTGCTTTTTTGTAGTTTATTAACAAAATATCTAAATGAATAAACCCCATTAAAATTATAAATACCGATCCCATTTTGACGGAGCAGGAATTTATATTGCGGCTTTCTCTTATTTGATCAGCATTTATCAACAATAAGAAATAGGTGGATGCCTCCGAAAAAACAATGACAGGGCTTGTATGTAAAAGATGCAAAAACCAATGGAGTAATTAACGGACGGTTGGCAGCCTAGGAATCTACCAAAAAAAATGCAGCCGAAACAAAATCTGAGTTTAAGGGAACAAACCCTTCTTTATAAGAATGAATCAGCAGGCAAACAAACTGACCCAATTCTTACACGATATATCCGCACAACACAGCCAAGGCGCCGGAATCAATGGAAAAAGATCTCTCTATAGACCCAACTCCATTCCATGCAGGTAAAACTGATGAATTAGGGTAAGGTCCAGTCAAATTACGTCTATCCATTATCGTCGTCTTTATTACTATTATTTTTTTTGAATAACGAAAAATCAGCATCGCCAAATTTGTAGCTAAACGTAAGCCGGAAATTCCTTACGCTCCATCGGCTATATGCTTCCTGATAAAAAGTTTTGGTATCGTAGATAACGCCATAGCCCTGCGAATTAAAAATATCATTCACGCTAAAGGTAATCGTACCCTTATTGCCTTTAAATAAATCTTTTCGCATAGCGAAATCGGCTTCAAACCGTTCGAGCCTTTTTCCTTGCGGTATTACCCTGGGCGAATGGTATGCGGCCCTGAATTGAAATGCGAGTTTATTAAAAACGGACAATTCATTCTTTGTATTTATTTTATAATCTACATTAAATTTTCCACTCCAGTTAAATCCTTCATTGCTTAGGTTCATTGAATCGGCACCTGCATTTACACGCCTATAACCCAGATTAACTGAAGGCGATATTGTAAAATCTTTTGCCAGTTTTTGCTGAAGTGTAAGCTCAACTCCAGCCTGGTTCATATTATTTGCGTTAATGAATGTATTTACGATAGCGTTAGGATCTACCCCCGCATTTTGTAAATGCTGGTACTGATCGGCACTGATCGTATCACTATAGCGGGTAATATCTCCCAGCGTATTCCTGTAATAAATGGTTCCAAGGAAATTACTATTATTTTTGAAATTCTTGCTGTAATTAAATTCTAATGAATTGGTAAACTCTGGTTTTAACCTCGGATTACCTACCTGTATATTCAATGGATCATTGATATCAAAAAATGGGTTTAACTGCCAAAAATCCGGCCTTCGTATCTTTCTTGCATAATTCAGTTGAATTTCATCGCTTTCGCCTATTTTCCTGGAAAGGTAGAGACTTGGAAAAAGTACATCCCAGATATTTTTTAATGACGAAGGATATTCGTAGCCAAATTTTTTTGAACTGTCAATAAGTGTCCCGGCTAATTTTGAATATTCACCCCTAAGCCCAACCTGGTAGCCAATATTTTTTGCCATGCCTGTATAAGTAACATATGCAGCCTGTATATTTTCTGTGTATTTATAATTGTTGCTTAAAGGCAGCTTCGTTTCTGTATTACCATTTACAGAGAATGAGTTGAAATAACTTTCATAGTTATTTGTAAAACTCCGCAGGCCTGCTTCTAATTTTCTATTTTCTCCAAGCGGATTCACATAGTCAACTTTTGCGGTTAGCTGGTTGTTATCGTTAGCTCCATCGTTGCGTACCTGACTCAAATCACCAATCTGAGTGCCATCGGGATTGTAGAATGTATTCAGAATTGTTGCATTATTTTTTACGTTTCCATAGTTGGCGTTGACGGTCACATCCAGCGTCTCGCCGTCTTTGGGAAATTTATGCGTATATAATAATTGGGTATTGTTTTTGGTAAATTGAAACCCCTGGTCCGCGATGCGCTTTCCATTTTTCACTAACACTTTATTACTATCGGCATATTGTTGTTCCTGGTATTGATCTGTTTCAAAACGGCCGCTCACAAAGCCTTGCGATAACGTAATCGTATTCCTGTTATCAAGAAAATAATCGGCACCAAATCTGATGGAGCTAAATTTTCGTTCACGTTCATTATTCGTATTCTGATTAAAATAATCGGTTATTACACCGTTATTTTTATTTTCTCTTGAACTGTTTGCTTTTGAATCTTCATCGGAATAGCTGTATTGCCCGTTTACAAAAAAATTAAATTTCCCCTGGCGTAAATTCAAATTGGCATTGCCCGAATATCTCTTGGGCGTCCCCGCCGTTAATGATGCGATTCCATTGAGCCCATTTCGTTTATTCTTTTTAAGAATAATATTAATAATACCACCGGTGCTTGACGCGTCATACTTTGCCGAAGGATTAGTAATAATTTCAATTCTGTCAATATCATCCGATGCGATCTGGTCTAGCGTCAGGATCGTTGGCCGGCCATCTATAAAAATGGTCGGACTTGAATTTCTCATTTCAATATTTCCATCTACATCTACAGAAACTGACGGAATATTTTTCATCACATCTATGGCCGTCCCACCTTTTGAAGTAATGCTTTTATCTACATCAAAAATTCTTTTATCGATTCCCAAACTCATAGCAGGTCTTTCAGCAACAATAGTTACAGCTGCTAATTTTTCATGCTCCCTGTTCATAATGATATTGCCCAGATCCTTTTGCACATTAGCAACGGAGTCTTTATTTTCCACAGCTGAAAATTTAAACACCTTCGAATAAGGGGCGTATCCAATGGCTGAAACCTTAACTTCAAAACTTCCATTTAAAGAAATTTTCTCAAAAGAAAAATCGCCATTCGGCTTGCTCAACATGGCTCCGATCAAAGAATCTTGTGGCTGTTCGCTGATGGGCTCGATGACTTTTTGATATAACTGGATTGATGCAGCCTCTATGCCCTTATTTGTTTGTATGTCTGTTATTCTGCCAAATATCAGATTGCCTGATTTTGTATGTACCAGTTTTACATCCGTTTCCGGAATTGGTTCCCGGTCAACTTGTGCAAATAAAAAATTTGAAAAAAAAGTGAATGTAAAAAATAAAATAAAATATCTCATATAAAATAAAATTCATCAATACCGATAAGGATTGAAAGGACGAAAAATTGTCCAGGAAAACCAAGACATTGCATTATTGCGAATGCTTCGAATTTACTAAAAAGATATGGGAATGATTTGCCATTATGAGATTCTCACATAGATTTAACGCTTCGGCATTATTTTACTACTACATCTTTTATTACATTTTCACCGAGGGATTCATTTACTCTTTCTATAATTTTTGCTTTCTGATAAAGTAGTTCGTTCTTTAAAGGAGCTACGGATGTATGAATGAATAAAGTGGAATTAATAATTTCAATTTTATCAGTGTATCGCGCAATGGTATGCCCCATTATTTCTTCCCACACGTCCTTAATTTGCAAAGCCTGCACTCCGCTTTTCAGCCTGCTTTTTTTTAAGAATTCTTTTAATGCTTCACCGATAGTTACTTCCATTTGGTAAAGGTATCTTTTTAAGATTGTTGAATTGCGCTATTATTGAATTGTTTTTAAAATTACCGTTGATCATCGTAATAACAAACGGTCGACTGACCAATTTGAAGAAGAAAAATAAAAAATGAGGGAATTTGTTGTTTTACTGCACGCGTTATGTCAATTCTATCAACTGAACCAAATTTCCAAATTGGGAAAGAGAAATCCGTAGCCTTTCTAAATGTGTATCTGTGATAAAAACCTGGCCGTTATTTTCTTTGCATACATATTTCAATAGATTTCCGATTCTGTTTTCATCTAGCTTTTCAAACACATCATCCAAAAGCAATACAGGTGGGAATTTTTTTTCCTTTTTAAGAATTTCAAATTCCGCAAGTTTGCAGGCAAACAATAAGCTCTTTCTTTGGCCCTGCGAAGCGATAGTTTTAAAAATATTTTCATGCAATAAAAAAACAAGATCATCCTTATGCGTTCCTATGTTGGTTCTCTGTGTAAGCCTATCCTTTTGTCTTGAGGCGATCAACAGTTCTTCAAAACGATTTTCATTTAACATACTGTCGTACTCGATAGATACCACTTCGTTATTGCCAGAGATGCTTTTATAAAATTCCTGTATCAATGCAAATAATTCCCGTGAGAATTTCTTTCTTACCTGATGAACGTAATTCCCCGGAAGAATCAATTGCTGATCAAACGTTTCAAGTAACACCAAGTCAAACCTGCCTTTTTGCGCTTCGTTTTTCAAAAAACTATTTCGTTGGGCTAACACTTTGTTATAAGTGATCAGCTGCTGAAGGTATTCGGCATCTAACTGGCTTAATAGTGTATCAATAAATTTTCTTCTTTCTTCGCTACCTCCGGTTATCATTTCGATATCGTCCGGCGCTATTATCACACAAGGAAATTTTCCTATGTGATGCGAAAATTTTTCATAAGCAACATCATCCAGGTAGAATTCTTTTTTCTGCGCAGCGCGATAAATACAAACAATTTTCTGTAGATTGTTGCCTTCTTTTTCATTTTCTAATTCTCCTTCGAGCCTGAACCCTTCATTTCCAAAATGAATATTTAGCGCGTCTGTTTTAGAAAAATAGCTTTTGGTAAAGCAGAGATAATTGATGGCGTCCAACAAGTTCGTTTTTCCCTTTCCATTCATTCCAGAGATACCTACAATTCGTTCGGTAAAATCAAATGTTCTTGATTGATAATTTTTATATCCTGTTATTGAAATTTTTGTAAAACGCATGGAAGATTTTGGTTGTCGTGATCGGTCGTCGGTCGTCCGCAATCTAAATCATCCTCCTTAAATAATTTACCTGCCCCAGATGATAATTTAAGTGGGATAATAAATAAATCAGCATATTTTGTGTGGTGTACACTTCTTCCCTGATTTTTATTGGAAAATCTTTTTGTAATTCTTCCGCCGATAATTTTGATAAAGTATTTTTAATAGTTTCTTTCAAATCAGAAATATCTGAAATTATTTTTTCACGCGGTATGTTTTTTAGTGAAAATTCCTCATCACGGTTTCGCACATAACCGTTATTCCCCAATGTTTTTCCTATAAAATGATTCAGGTTACCAAGAAGGTGCAACGTAAGATTGCCGGCAGAATTAGTGATACCTTCTTTTATTTCCCAAACAGATGCTTCATCCTTAAATAAAGAAATCTCAGAAGTCAATTTATCCAGATCATTTTCAAAAAAAGTAACAAGATTCATTTGGTTTATCTTTTTAAATTAATACAAAAATCCGTTTGATATTGTATTGAGAGGTTTCGTTTCAGACCTCTTTCCGTCGATTACATTAATGGGCGTAGTGTCATCCATAAACTGTGCAAAAATGTATGGTGGAGCATCTTTCACACTCTCCATTAAAGCCCTGAAAGCATACAACCTTACGACAGCATTTTTATCCTGCGCAGCTAACTGAGTTAGTTCCTCAATTGATGCAGCTTTAAGTAACTCCTGGTAATTAAGCTCCTGCTCAGAAATATTTGAACTATTTAGAGGCGTCACAACAAAAACGTTTGCCTTTGCTATTTTTTTTACAATCTTTTTTACCGGCGTTTCAATTATCGTAGGCGAAAATAAGGTCTCTTTTTTAATTGGATAAGTGTCGCTTAGACAATACCCTGATATAAAAACGAATAAAATTGAGACCGTAGGAATAATTTTCTTCATAAGTTCCATTAACTAATTAAAGGTATTTTTTTTTGGTCAGAAAAACGACTGGCAAGGAGCTCAAAATTGTTTCTGAAAGGTTAAGTTTTCACAGCGGCACACAATAAACTCCCAAGATTTCATGTCCTTTTCTTTAAAATTGGATCTCAGCTCGATTTGCACTGTGATGACACCTAGTTGATCAATTCTTTTTAAAAGGCAAATCCAAAAGCATTGGATTCTTTTCATTGCGTCGATATTACCGTATCATTATTATATTTGCGCCTATGACTATTGAATTACTTAAAGATTTAAAAGACCGCCTATCGGTCTTGAGGAGGTTTCTTTGACGTCGAGAACCGTGAACAGAAAATAAATAACGACAAACAATTATCTCTTTCCCCTGGTTTCTGGGACGACAGCACGCGCGCAACTTCCATTTTAAAATCAATTAAGCTGGACGAATACTGGCTTAATTTGTACAACGATGTGAAAACAAAATTGGAAGATTTTTCAGTTCTGTTTGATTTTTGGAAAGAAGGAGAAGCAACCGAAGAAGAAGTAAAGGAAGCCTACGACGCCACTGTAAAAGCAACAGAAGAGGCTGAATTTAAGAGCACGCTGAACAAGCCCGAAGACGAAATGCCTGCTATTCTGCAGATCAATAGTGGCGCAGGCGGCACGGAAAGCCAGGACTGGGCTGAGATGCTGTTGCGTATGTATCGCATGTATGGCGAAAAACAGGGATGGAGCGTAACGGAACTTGATTTCCAGGATGGAGACGCCGCAGGAATAAAAAGCGCGACTTTACAATTCGATGGTGCCTTTGCCTATGGATTTTTAAAGGCGGAGAGTGGCGTTCACAGGCTTGTGCGTATTTCGCCGTTTGACAGTAACGCGCGAAGGCATACCAGTTTTGCCAGCGTGTATGTATATCCGTTAATTGATGATTCCATTGAAATAAAAGTAAGCCCTGCTGATGTGGAGTGGGCTTTTTTCAGAAGTGGCGGCAGCGGCGGGCAAAACGTAAATAAAGTAGAAACGGCGGTGAGGCTGACACACAAACCATCCGGAATAATAGTAGAATGCCAGCAGGCACGTACGCAGGGAGAAAACAGGGAAAAAGCAATGTCCATGCTCAAAAGTCGGCTTTATGAAGAAGAAATGAGAAAGCGGCAGGAGAAATTAGATATCAATAACGCTTCAAAAAAGAAGATCGAATGGGGAAGCCAGATACGAAGCTATGTTTTTCATCCTTATAAAATGATCAAAGATCATCGTACGGATTATGAAGTTGGCAATGTTGGCCCGGTAATGGATGGCGAACTGGATGGATTTATTAAAGCCTACCTAATGATGGAGGATTGACGATTATCGGCTAATTTGCCAATGTGTAGATAATTAACAATCCCGTAAACAAATAAATATTGAGATTTCCTATTTTGCAATAAGATTAAACCAATTAACACATGCCTTCCATTCTTATCATTGATGATGAAAAATCGATCAGGAAAACACTGACGGAAATTTTGGGATTCGAAGGTTATAAAATAGATGAGGCTGCCGATGGAGAAGAAGGCCTCAGAAAATTCAAAGAAAAGAATTATGACCTTATCCTTTGTGATATTAAAATGCCCAAATTAGATGGTTTGGAATTCCTGGAAAAAGCGAAACAAATAAACAGCGAAGTCCCCATTATTATTATCAGCGGACACGGCAATATTGAAACTGCAGTGGAAGCCGTTAAAATGGGCGCTTTCGATTATATCTCAAAGCCGCCAGACCTCAACAGACTACTGATTACATTGCGCAATGCAATGGATAAAACTACATTGGTAGCTGAAACAAGAGTACTGAAACGCAAAGTGAGCAAAGTGCAGGAAATAATAGGCGAATCTGCACCGATCGTAAAAATAAAAGAAACCATTGAGAAAATTGCGCCAACAGATGCACGGGTTCTCATCACCGGAGAAAATGGCTCAGGAAAAGAATTAGTGGCAAGATGGATACATGAAAAAAGTGCGCGCTCGTCAGCTCCTATTGTGGAGGTGAACTGTGCCGCCATTCCGGGCGAATTAATAGAAAGCGAATTGTTTGGCCATGAGAAAGGAAGTTTCACCTCAGCCGTAAAACAACGCATTGGCAAATTTGAACAGGCAAGTGGCGGCACATTGTTTCTTGATGAAATTGGCGACATGAGCCTGAGCGCGCAGGCAAAAGTTTTGCGCGCACTCCAGGAAGGAAAAATCACCAGGGTTGGCGCTGATAGGGATATTAATGTAGATGTAAGAGTGATAGCAGCGACGAATAAAAATCTGCTGCAGGAAGTTGAAAATAAAAATTTCAGGCTTGATTTGTATCATCGACTTGGTGTGATTATTTTACACGTCCCTACATTAAATGAAAGATCATCAGATATACCATTGCTTATTGACCGCTTTTTGCAGGATGTAGCAACCGATTATGGACAAGCCAAAAAGACTATCGATAAAAAGGCAATTGACCTCTTACAAAAATATCAATGGACCGGGAATGTACGCGAACTTAGAAATGTAGTAGAAAGATTGGTTATACTCTCGGGCAAAACTATTACTGTTGATGATGTAGAAAGTTATGTACTTCCTAAAACAAGATAATTTGCGTTATAATTTTTTCTATCGGAACAGACTTCTATTATGAAACACATTTATTGCATAAGTGGTTTCGGAGCAGATGAACGTGTTTTTTCAAAACTCGATTTTGGAGAAAATGACGTTCATTTTCTTCCATGGAAAATTCCAGAAAAGCGTGAAACTATTGTATCTTACGCAGCACGAATGAACGAAGACATTATGCATCCTAACCCGATTTTAATTGGGTTGTCTTTCGGTGGCATGATGAGTATCGAGATTGCTAAATTAATTTCTGTAGAAAAAGTCATTTTACTGTCGAGTATAAGTGCCCGCCACGAGTTGCCCTTATACATGAGAATTGCGGGAACATTACGCCTGAACCGGCTCATCCCCATGAAGCCCTACCCTATCCTCGAACCGATAGAAAATTATAATCTCGGCGTGGAAACCAAAGAAGAGAAAGAATTATTAAGGGAGTATCGCCACAACCTGAATCTTCAATACAGCAACTGGGCAATGAATGAAATAGTTAATTGGAAAAATCAATGGATACCGCCAAACCTGGTGAATATACATGGAACAAAGGATCATATCTTTCCCATTAGGTATGTAAAGGTGGATTATGTAATCAAAGGCGGTGGCCACCTGCTGCCAATGAATAATGCAGATGAAGTAACTGGTATTTTAAAGAAAATTTTATAATTGTCTAAGGCGTTCTATTACTCTTATCCACCTCTGGCAGTAATCAAACAAAAAACATGTTTTTCTATTTGATTTATCTTACGAAAAACTACTCGAAAAGCACATTGTGTAAAACATTAAAAATGGCTTTGTTAAACTAATGATAACAATTTTTATACATTTTTAGAATAAGGGCTTTAATATGCTACTTTTGTTTCCGCTAAAAAAAATTAACGCATGAGTGTAGGTTTACTTTTATTTATTATTGCTACCATCGCCGTTTTTATCGGGTTGTACGGGATGTTTAAAAAAGCAGGTATTAAGCAGTGGAAGGCACTGATCCCATATTACAACACCTGGTGCATGGTAGAAAAAATGCAGCTCAAAAGAATCTGGTTCTTTCTTCAGTTCATTCCTATCGCAGGACAGTTTATTACGATATGGATCATGATAAAATTTACAGAACATTTTGGTCGGTTCGGACTATGGCATCATTTTCTTACCGTATTTTTTCCTTTTATTTATTTCCCTTATTTGGGTTTTTCTGACCAGGAAAGGTATGCGGGTGTGGCAGTAGTAAAAAATTATAAAAAAGGAGCGATACGTGAATGGATAGACGCCGCGGTTTTTGCTATTGTGGCAGCAACGCTGATTCGCACGTTTGTTTTCGAAGCCTATACCATCCCGACACCATCAATGGAAAAAACACTTTTGGTTAATGATTTCCTATTTGTAAATAAATTTGCTTATGGTCCGCGCATTCCGGAAACTCCGCTGGCGCTGCCTTTTATGTCGCATACAATTTTAGGTACCGACACAAAATCTTATGTGACCTGGATTGAAATCCCCTACACGCGCTGGTTCGCCAAGCCGGTAAAAAGAAAGGATGTGGTTGTTTTCAATTTCCCTGTAAATGACACATTGATAGACGATGCCAACCACGGCTCACAGGTAACTTACTACCAGGAAATACAGGGAAGAATGATGGCGGATCATGTTTCAGAACAGGAAGCACGGCAAAGAGTTTTGGCTCAATATGCTGATGAAATAAAAACGCGGCCTGTGGATAAGAGAGAATTTTTCATTAAAAGATGTGTAGCGATCGCGGGCGATACTTTGCAAATTAAAAACAGGATAGTATTTATAAACGGAGTAGCGCAGCCATCACCTGAGTTTCATGAATTCAATTATCTTGTTACAACTGCGGGCCCTCTAGACCCTGATAAATTGAATGACATTGGCATCCAGGATACGGAAGACCCAAACAAGAACCAGGTAAGAATGCTCAACTCCAATTCTTATATTATCGGACTCAGCGATGCTGAAAAGCTCGAACTCAAGATGCTTCCGAATGTGAAAGATATACAACCGGCACCGCTACAGGATTATGATAAAGGAATTTATTTGTTTCCTTATGAAGCTGACAATGGCTGGACTGTAGATGATTACGGACCTATCTGGATTCCTAAAAAGGGTGCATCTATAACATTAAATCCGGAAAACTTAAGACGCTACAAAAGATGTATCGTTACTTATGAAGCCAACAAATTCGAAGAAAAAAACGGACAATATTTTATCGATGATAAACCTGCCACCACCTATACTTTCAAGATGAATTATTATTGGATGATGGGTGACAACCGCCACAACTCACTGGACAGTCGCTATTGGGGCTACGTTCCCGAAGATCATGTTGTCGGCAAGGCCTCTCTGATTTGGTTTAGTTACGGAAACAATGGAATACGCTGGAGCAGAGTATTTCAGAAGATTCAATAGAAAATATTCCGAAAGAATTCAAAAGGCACTTGCTGATTGACTTCTAAATACATGACACAATGAAACTAAATGGTTATCACGCTTTTCTGAAAGTTTTTATTGTGTTCGTCTGCCTTTTTTCTGAGAAATCAAATGCCCAACAAAAAGAAAATCTTTCTTCCCATTTAGTTTATTTCAAAACTCAGAATGGACCTTTATGGAATCGTCATCAATTGGATTCTTTTATCGTTTTAAGATCAAACAAAAGATACAGTTTGGTCCCCAGGACAATCGACGTTGAGCAAAAAGGAGATTCTTTAATCTATGATTTCAAACTTTTATTAGACCCAGAACCCGCGGATAAAAATGATCAACCATTTGTTGGTCGTCCTCTCCCCGACTTCAATTTTAAAGATATCAACGGCAACACGGTCAGCCTTGAGGGATTAAAAGGAAAACCTATTGTGATTAATTTTTGGTTTACGGCATGCGTGCCTTGCATTGAAGAAATGCCTGCCTTAAATCAGTTGAAAGAAAAATATAAAAATTCAGATGTGGTATTTTTATCAATCACTTTTGAAAACAAAACCGTTACGGAGTTTCTAAAAAAGCATCCCTTCAATTTCACACCAATCTCCGGAGCACAGGAATATTGCGACAATCTCGTAACGATATTTCCGCTAACCTTATTTATCAACAGACAAGGAATTGTTCAGGCAGCAAGCCACAATATGCCTTCATTGTATAATTATCAAACGACTAGAAGAATTGATCAGTTGGACACCACTGGATTCGAAAAGAACATTGATGAGATCCAATAAGTTTATTAAAAATAAATAAGCGGATCTTAGTTAATCAATGAATTCTGTCTCCCCGAACTTCCATACTTTGCATCAAATTCGTTTCATACGCGATCCATTCTTTCCATCTTTTTCTGACACTATCTTTAGGCAGGTAAGTATCTGCAAGATTGATAAACAAGGTATAATGACCTGCTTCGCTTTCCATAAATCTCCGATAGAACTTTCTTAAGTAATCATCTGCAAGCCCTTCACTCAAGCGCTTAAAACGCTCACAACTACGGGCTTCTATCAAAGCCATGGTTAACAAATGATCGAGGAATCGTTCTTCAGGACTACCGCCTTTCTTTTGAAATTCCAGTAATTTATTCACATAAACATCTTTCCGCTGTTTCCCTAATGGGAAATTTCGTTTACGCAACTCTGTTATTACCTGTCGAAAATGTCCCCATTCTTCAGTAACAATCGGCATTAGTTCATCAACAAGTTTTTCTTTATCGTTATATTTCGATATGAGCGAGATGCAGGTTGATGCAGCTTTTTGTTCGCACCAGGCATGGTCAGTTAAAATATCTTCTATCGAAATTGAAGCAAGATCAACCCAACGAGGATCTGTCACTAATTTCAAACCCAGGATATTTTTTGTGTCTTGTGAAATAGATTCCATTACGCAAAATTAGTTAATTAGCTGATTAGCCAAGCGGCGTCAAACTCCCGGATCAGTGATTACAAGTTACTAACCTTACCAGTAAAATATCGCTTTACATTACACGCTGTGTGAATACAGCATTGGGACAGTTCACAACTTGTGTCTACCTCAACACATCAAGAATCGGCGTTTTGATGCCGTGAATTTCCTTTTGCTCACCCATATTGATTTGCTCAAAAACGGTAATCTTATTTTTCCCTTTAATCAACCAGCAACCTGGTAGATATAATGTTTGTTGTGGCCCTACATTCCAGTAACGTCCAAGGTTATGGCCATTTACAAAAACAATTCCTTTACCCCATTTGCTCATATCCAAAAAAGTATCGCCGGTTTTTGAAAGGTTAAAAGTTCCTTCATAAACTACCGGTTGATTCTTTTTGTATTTATTAGGATATGCTTTTAAGTCGGGTTCGTGATCCATCGGGAATTGATACATATTCCAGTTGCCCGTGATTTCATTACCGTTGATTATTATAGGGCTTACAATTCCTTTAAGGTTGTGAATAATTTCTGCGCCGTAATTAATGCGTCCCATATTTTCTACAAAGATGTCCAGCGTTGCGTTGAAAGGAATATCAATATCGCATGAATATGCGTTCTTGTTACGGTTCAGTTCACCAACTTTCTCCCCGTTTACATACACAAGTGCATAATCTCTCAGTCCTTTAATTTCCAGCTTGCCGTCTACAGGCTGCGTAAAACTTTTGCTATATAAAACATATCCATATCCCTGGTTTAAGTCTTCAAACGTTTGTGGCGTATCACTTATCACCGGTTTCATTTTTTCTTTTATGGCAAAAAGATCAACAGCTTTATTTAATTTAATAGAAGGAATTTCAATAACCGGAATTGGCGACGGTATGGGGGGAATTTCATAAGAAACATTTTCTTGAAATAACTTTCGAAGCGCCAGGTATTTTGGTGTAGCCCAGCCTGCTTCGCTTATTGGCGCATCGTAATCATAACTGGTAATGTCCGGTTGTATATCGTGGTTCTTATCATAATTAGCGCCGCTTGTAAAGGCAACAAAATTAGTGCCGCCGTGAACCATGTAAAAATTAAACGAAACGCCTGCTTTTAAATATTTCTCCGTCTGTGCCACCACGCGTTCGGTGGATACTCTTTGAAATGGTTCTGCCCAATGATCGAGCCAACCGGGGTAAAATTCCGCAACCATATAGGGGCCTTTCCCATTGTGATATTCATTCACTACCTTTTTCAAATTATCAATATTGTCTTCTCCGTTTGCCGCAGGTAATGCCCCTGCAATAGTACCCCCATTAAACAACCAGGCCCCGTCAGAAGTAAAGAGGGGGACATCGAATCCGGCATCAATTAACTGTTGTTTAATGGCAGCGCTATATTTTCTATGGTCTTCCAAGGAAATATCTTTTCTCTGGGCTACATAAGAGCCAAATTCATTTTCAGCCTGAACCATTATGACCGGGCCACCATGTGTAATCTGCAAATCCTTTACTTGTGCCGCCAAATGATCTATATACGTTTTGCAGGAATCTAAAAAAGGTTGATTAAATGAACGTATCACCAATGATTTTTCTTTCTGTAACCACCATGGGTAGCCGCCAAATTCCCACTCAGCACAAGCATAAGGACCGGGGCGCAAAATCACCATCATTCCCTCTTCGCCAGCTATTTTTATAAACTCGGCGATATTTCTGCTGTCACTTTTAAAATCCCAAACACCTGGTGAAGTCTCATGATAATTCCAAAAAACATAGGTTGCAACGGTATTCAATCCCATGGCTTTCATCATCTGCAAACGCTGGCGCCAATAAGCTTTTGGCACCCGGGAAAAATGCATTTCGCCGGAATGGATCTGTATCGGTTTTCCGTCATATAAAAAATTTCCACCTTTTACTTCAAACGTATGTTTTTGCTGGGCAAAAGAAAAGTTTATAAAAGATGTCAATAAGAATAATAAAAGAATCTTCTTCATAGTTTGAAATAGCTTTTGAAAAACAAACCAACTTGAATGTTAAACTTAAACAATTCAATCCAAAAAACTATAGGCAACCGATTGCGTTGATTTATCATGTACTTTCCCGATAAAATCAAAAATAGAAATCATGATTATTTCTTGCTTTGCTATGGCGAATCCATATTTACGTCAGAAGCTTCAACCAGAAGCAGGTGTAAATTTCTGCCGGCAATATCAAAATAAAAATGATACAGCAAGCTGGTTTTTCGTTTTAATCTTTTACACTATTTAACCAATTGAGTGATTCCATCAACTGCAATTTGCAGGCCCACACAAAAAATCAGGAAAGCCATAATGCTATTCACTATTTTTTCGCGATGCGATCCTAAATAATTAATAAGCCGATTTGCGTTTACATAACAAATAAAGACAAGGATACATATTCCAATTACCGCGAGAATGATCGAACTTGTATCGATTAGCCATTTAGAAAAACTCGTTCTGGAAGCCTGTGCACTTAAAGTAATGAGCACGGCTATAGTGCCCGCTCCGGCAGTAATCGGAAAGGTAATCGGAAAAAATAATTTACTGTCAACACTTGCTTCCGGATTTAAATCCTCATCCCCGTCAACTGGATTAACTGCTTTATCCGCTTTTGGAGGAGAAAGAAAATCCCATCCAATTTTACAAATCATAATTCCACCGGCCAATTGGATAATTGGAACCGATATGCCAAACAATGCTAAAATCCAGCGTCCGCTCAATAAGACGATAAAGCACATAATGAATACGTAAAACGCAATTTTTTTAACTGCATTCCTTCTTTCCTGGTTAGACAATTTAGAAAAATATGGGCTTACAATAAACGCTGACCCCAATGGATTCACAACCGGAAAAAGAGCGATGAATCCCACAAAAACAAAGTGTATGTATGAGTAAAAATCAAATACCATATCTTTTATCCCTTTAATATATAGATATCCGCCGTCTTTTGTGATTATGTAATTTTATTGCTTATCCAAAAATATGTGAATGTTTTCATCATTTTCAATTCTCTTTCAAAAAAATAGGAGGGTTAATAACCCTAACAAATAAAACAAATATTCTCAATTAAATGTCTCCTCATTATTTATCACTTTTTATTCTTTTTTTCAATACCCTACTTTTATTAAAAGTAGATTTGCTTTTATAAAATACCTTTCAGAAAATTTTCTCTCAAAAATCAATTGCATGAAAAAATATTCAATATTATTTATAGCTTTCATCTTTTTATTTCAAAAAGGCTTTTCCCAATATAATGGGGTCACAAAGCCCGTACCTACACAATCCCAGCTTGCCTGGCAGGATATGGAATATTATTTTTTCGCGCATTTTGGGCCGAATACTTTTACCGATTTGGAATGGGGAAAAGGCACGGAGAATGCGGAAGTTTTTGATCCAAAAGATATGGATTGTGACCAATGGTGCCGGATCGCGAAAGCTGCGGGAGCCAAAGGAATAATGATCACTGCCAAGCACCATGATGGATTTTGCCTGTGGCCAAGTAAATATTCTACTCATACAGTCAGAGAAAGTTCATGGAAAAATGGTAAAGGCGATGTGTTGAAAGAATTATCGGAGGCGTGCAAAAAATATGGTTTAAAGTTCGGGGTCTATCTTTCTCCATGGGATAAAAATCATCCCGCTTATGGAACACCCGCATACAATGATGTTTTCGTAAATATGCTCAAAGAAATATTTACCAACTATGGACCGATTTGGGAATTGTGGTGGGATGGCGCGAATGGCGAAGGCCCCAACGGAAAGAAACAAGTTTATGATTTTGCAAGGTTTACAAAAGTGGTGAGAGAACTTTCTCCTCAAACGGTTATTTTCAGCGACATAGGTCCGGACGTGCGCTGGTGCGGCAATGAAAAAGGGTTTGCTGGAAAAACCAATTGGGATTTATTAAACACTGCAGGATTTTCACCGGGCGCAGGCGCACCGCCAACAGACATGTTAAACCAAGGCAACATGTATGGACAAAACTGGATTCCTGCGGAATGTGACGTCAGCATCAGGCCGGGATGGTTTTATCATAAAGAAGAAGACTCGTTGGTGAAAACTCCAAAGCAACTTTTTGAAATTTATTTGAAAAGCGTTGGGCGCGGTGCCAATTTAATTTTGAATGTGCCTCCGGACAGAAGAGGTTTAATCACCCAATACGATTCAGCTTCGCTGACGGGTTTTAAGAAATTGAGAGAAGATAATTTCTCAAACGACCTATCTAACCAAAGTAAAGAATATTTTGTTTACAATAAGAACCCAATGCCGATAAAGCAATTGAATACAGGAAACAGTGAATCTTTTGAAAGCATTACCATTCCTGAATCACAATCAATTGAAATCGCGTTTAACCAACCGGAAAAGATCAATAGTATTGTTTTAAAAGAAAACCTGGCGACGGGCCAGAATTGTGCAAAATTCACCATTCAACTATTGAACAAAGACCAACAAATAATAAAGACTATCGATGGCTCCACCATCGGACATAAAAGAATTTTGACTTTCCCCGAAACAAAGGCTAATTCCATAAACCTGGTAATCAATGAACAAAAAGGATTTACAAAAATTTATGGGATGGAAGCTTATTTGATTGATGAAGGGTTGGTGGAGAAGTAGCAATCGGTCGGTACGCCAGGCATTAGACTTCAGTTCACTTTTATCGTGTAGCGACAGGCTTACCCATCGTTGACAGATTACGCCCTTGCAGGGCTCGAGGAGGCTAAGAGCTTAAAAAAATGAAACTACAGTAAAAGAACTTTTAATAAGTATTTCTATTTTTGATTCGAAGCGTTTTTTTAAATAAAGAACAAGTGACATCACAGCAACTTCCTTCAATTTTCTGAACTTCTTAATGTTCATCTTATGATTTCTTCCTTCACTTTTCTTAACTCCTTAATTATTTAAAAATCAAGCAACCTTCTTCAACGATTTATGAAGATAGGCATTCTGATCGTGCTCTATTGCTCCTTTCGGAAGCCACTGATACCAATAGCCAAGTGTATCTTTAATTATATCTGTATAAAAAGATGGTAGTTCTGTTGTTTCTCCTTCAAAATAATCTCTGAAGTTTTTATCTTCAATAAGTTTGGCACGAACTTGCCTGAAGAATTTTAAACGACCATATCCTTCGGAAGAAATGGCCCGCATCACATTCATCCATTTTGTAGTAAAATCTCCGTTTGCCATAAACCGGCGGTAAATTGCTTTGTTGGAAAAAGTATAAGAAGTAAGATCAATCACCTTATCATAAAAATCTATCCATTCATAATTTTTCGGCTTAATATTCATAGCCAGATGATTGTTGAGAAACTGAAAAGGAAAAGGAAGTACGCGGTTCTCTCTTTGGTATCCCAGATTCAGAGGCGCTGCTTCTCCAAAAGCACTTAATAGCGAATACCCTGGAAACGCAGCGGGAGTTTTATCCACAAATCGTTTGGTAAGTTCAAAAGGTTCATCGCCCTCGTCGCAATCAAGGCCTAAAACAAAATTCGTTTGAACGTAAGGGATATATTTGAAAACCATATTTACATGTTCAGAAACCCGATTCATTTTTTCTTCACCTGCCATGTGCGAAGTTCTTGATTTGTTGCCCAGGTCGTACCATGATTCAATACCTGGAAGCATGGCTTCAAACCCATTTTGCTTAAAAGATTTGAGGTGTTCTTCCGTAAGAATCGAAAGGCTGCTCTCTGCTACAAAACGAAAACTTTTTGGATGAGCAACAGAAGAAATGGCATCGAGCGTTTCATTAAATTTTACACCGAAATTCGGATCATGCCATGTAACGAGCGGCCGCTTGAATTTGGTTAACAGGAAACGAAGATCGTCTTTCATCACTTCAAAATCGAGGCTTTGGTAGGGCACGGTGGAATCAATACAAAACGCACAAGTGTAAGGACAGCCTAAGCTTCCTATAATTGGTACGCCTTTAATTAAGGGTGCTTTTTTTAAAGTGGGTTCAATATATTTCCAACGTTCCTTTACGCCCGGAAGACTGAGAGGTTGCTTATTTTCTGAAAGATATTTCCCTTCGCTTTGTGTTACGCAATTATCAAGCAATCCCATTATCGTTGATTTGTGCGTAAATCCCAGCACGTAATCAAAGTATAACATAGCATCATCGGGATAGCATCGTGCATGTGGACCGCCCAAAACTGTTATGGCTCCTTTAGTTCTGAAATAATTACTGAGCGCATAAGCCAGCAATGCTGCCTGTGTAAAAGAACAGATAAATACAACATCCACATCACGTGGTAATTCTTTGTCCAGATTTTCAAAGCCTGTGTAACAGATCATTTGTACGGAATGGCCTTCCTGCTCGCACCAAGTTGCAACTACCGTTGGCATGATGCTCGCCAGGTTCGCGTGCATGATGCGCGCCCACATTGTAGTTGCAGGACCTTTGCTTACCAGGTCAATAATTCCTATTTTTAATTTTGACATTTTTATGTTTTTTTTTAATCAAAGAAATGCCATCAATTTCAACATATCTACTCTTTCTTCATCACACATCCAGAAGATATCCAATCGGATGCCCAATATTGCTTTACCTGTTGCTTCTGAAACTACAAGTTAACAAAAAAATTGGTTGAACCGATAATTTAAATCTGTTGCAAGACGGGATGATTTACTAATACTGTAAATTTGAGATTAATTATTCGGTCCATCGTTATACTATTAAGTAAAATGGATTGTATCATTCACAGGTATCTTCTGATAATTTCAAATCTCGTCAGGGTTCATAACCGATCTTGATAATAGTCTGAATTATTTTAAACCCTCTGGTTGGCCTTTATATAGTTCTAGGCGTATGCCGACATGGTAATTCCCTTTCATCGGCGATCGCTTGTTCCAATTCCACCCGTCTGTCTAAAGCAGGATTTTAAGAAAGATGCGTATTTTGATCGTGATGCCGATCACGGAAAGTGTTTCTCAATTTTTTGTCATTTTACACGAACGGCAAAAGTTAATGTTAAGCATTGAACAACTAATTTTTTTTATCTATAACTTGCACTCTCAAAAAATCTCATATGCAGATTTTTATTTAATTTATTGACAGGACGCCTTCAATAAAAGAAAAGTTTGTCTCATTGGACAGGTTTTTATTAGTTGAGTTAAATCCGTTGACGTTCCTGTTCTATTGAAAATAAAAGAGTAAAAGAAGAAGATGGCCTGTTCAAATATTAAGAAGAAGTACCGCGCACACAAAATTTTTTTAACCTGTTTTTCAATATTCGTATCATCCTTTCTTTTTGCCCAGGAGAATGACAGTTTACTTCAGGTGGCTACTCTGGACAATTGTATTCAATATGCGTTGGTGCATAATCCTGACATCAATAACGCAAAGCTTAATGAAGATATCACTGAATCGATGATCAAAGGCAAACTGGCTGATTGGTATCCTCAGATTAATTTCTCCTATAATTTGCAGCACAATTTTCAGTTGACAACAGCTAACTTCAACGGTACCCTGATACATTCCGGCACCGTTAATTCATCAGGACTTGATTTTGGCGCAACTCAGAACATTTTCAACAGGGATGTGCTTCTTGCCTCAAAAAGTGCGAATGACGTGAGGTTATCTGCCAGCCAAAATACGAGTGATCAAAAAATAAACCTGGGCGTTGCAGTAAGCAAAGCATTCTATAACCTGATACTGACAATGCAACAGTTAAAGGTAGCTGAAGAAGACATTGTAAGAAATACTCAAAGCCTGAAAGACGCGACGTATCAATATCAAGCTGGCATAGTAGATAAAACGGATTATATGCAGGCTACCATTGCACTTAACAATTCAAAAGCAACACAAAGAACTGCAGCGGAAGCTATAATTGCCAAAGCCGCTTATTTAAAAGATCTGATGGGTTATCCGGACGCGGCTGAACTGATGCCGGCTTATGATTCAACAAAAATGGAGCAGGAAATTTATTTGGATACACTCCAGCAAGTTGATTACTCATCCAGGATAGAAATACAACAATTAGAAACACAAAAAAAGTTACAACAATACAACCTGCAATACTACAAGTTGGGTTATTTGCCAAATTTATACGCGTATGGAAATTACAACATGAATTATCTCAACAATGAGGCTTCAAAATTATACAACAACACTTATCCAAATTCCTTTGCCGGCATCACACTTTCTTTGCCGCTATTCCAGGGAGGGAAAAGAATTCAACAGGTAAAACAAGCGCAACTGGAAATAACACAAGTTGATAATAATATCCAAAGCCAGCAAAACGTGATTAATTCCCAATTTCAAATTGCGATGTCAACGTACAAAAGTCAACTTTATAATTATTATAGTTTGAAAGAAAATCTCTCGTTGGCAAATGAAGTATATGACGTGATACAGTTGCAATACCGAAGCGGCGTGAAAGCCTTCTTGGACGTGATCACCGCAGAAGTAGCATTACGGAACGCACAAATCAATTACCTGAATGCGCTATACCAGGTATTGTCAAGTAAAATAGATGTGGAGCAAACACTTGGTAAAATAAGTTATTAAAATAAAAAAAGTATGAAATTATATTTCAAATATTTGATTCCCCTTGTTTGTACTGTTATCTTTTTAGCATCGTGCGGGGATAAGAATCAACAAAAGCAGCAGGGCCCGCCACCAGCAGTGCCGGTTACGGTTGCTGAAGTAATTCCAACAAATGCTGTTTATTACGACCAGTATCCGGGAACAATCAACGCGCTGGATCAGATAAATCTGACTAGCCAGGTGAGCGGTTATATTACCGGAATTTATTTTAAAGATGGGCAGAAAGTCAGTAAAGGCCAACATCTTTATTCCATTGACGCGCAGATTTATAAAGCTAATTACAGCCAGGCTGTTGCTGACCTGCAGGTGCAGGAGGCCAACTTAGTAAAGGCGCAAAAAGACGCGGACAGGTATAACGAGCTTGCAAAGCATGATGCTATTGCAACGCAGCAGGTGGATTACGCCAACGCAACGTTGGAAGCCACGAAAAAACAAGTGGCCGCATCCGAAGCCAATGTACAAAGTTTACATTCTAACGTTCAGTTTGCAGAAATCTATTCTCCTTTCACAGGAACTATTGGAATTTCCCAGGTGAAAAAAGGAACGGCCATTGTAGCGGGGCAAACTGTTTTAAATACAGTTTCAACCAACAATCCAATTGCAGTGGATTTCACAATAGACCAAAAAAATATTTATCGATTTTCAGAATTGGAACAACAAAAACACAATGAAAAGGATTCGGTTTTTACCATTGCATTTGGTTCGGAAATTTATCCTTATCCAGGTAAGATTGATTTCCTTGATCGCGCAGTAGATCCAGAAACGGGAACGATAAAGGTTAGATTAATTTTCCCGAATGACAAAGACATGCTTAAACCGGGAATGAATACTTCTGTGAGGGTTAAAAATACTGCTACTAAAGATGCCACCATAATTCCTCACATTGCAGTGAATGAACAATTAGGTGAATTTTCTGTTTACGTTTTAGGCGATAGTTCCAAAGTGCATCAGCAGAAAATTGATTTAGGGACGACGGTAGGCGATAGTATTATCGTAAAAGAAGGTTTAAAGCCCGGACAGAAAATTGTAGTGGAAGGAGTTCAGAATTTACATGAAGGAACGGTTGTAAAAGTGTCCCAATAGCCGTCAGAAATGAATAAAGAATTGTGAAGGCAAATTTAGGATTTAGAAATATTTATTGAACAAATGATCGCAGAAACTTTTATAAAACGCCCGGTTACAGCTATTGTAATTTCAATAGTTATCGTGCTGGTTGGTATTATTTCAATAACCAATCTTCCTATCGCTCAATATCCTGACATATCGCCGCCAACAGTTGCAGTAAGTGGAAATTTTATAGGGGCCGATGCGAAAACGGTGGAGCAAACGACAACGACACCTCTCGAAACACAGATTAACGGATCGCCCGGAATGACCTATCTCACCAGCGGCAGTACTTCCACCGGCCAAAGTTCTATCAGCGCAACTTTTGATATAGGTACCGATGTAAATATTGCGGCTCTTGATGTACAAAACCGGGTAAATGTGGCGTTGCCAACTTTACCTGATGAAGTAAAAAGATTGGGCGTTACGGTGCTAAAAAAGAATCCAACTTTCATTGAAGTCCTTGCTTTTTTTTCCCCGAACGGAACACATGATTCAAAATTTGTTAGTAATTATGTTTCCATTTACCTGGTTGACGCATTGAAGCGTGTTCCCGGCGTAGGAGACATTACTGTATTTGGAAGTGATTTTGGAATGCGTATCTGGCTAGATCCTGAAAAACTCGCGGCACTTAAACTTACACCTTCAGATATTTCCGCAGCTATTAATGAACAAAACCTGGAAATAGCGCCAGGCACTATCGGAGGTGTGCCACAAGCAAATCCTCAAAGTTTTGAATACAGTGTACTAACTAACAGCCGGATAAATACTCCGGAACAGTTTAAGAATATCATTATCCGTTCAGACCCGGCAACTGGAAATATAGTTTACCTTAAAGATGTAGCCAGAGTACAATTGGGTCAGTTCTCTTATGGAAGTAATGCCCTTGTAGATGGCAAACCCTCAACATTCCTATTGATCTATCAATCACCCGGCGCCAACGCTTTAGCAACTTACGCTGGCGTTAACCAGGCACTCGAGAAATTAAGAAAGACCTTCCCGAAGGATATAGATTTTAATGTTCCTTCAGAATCTGTCTCCGTAGTAAAAACATCAATGAGGGAAGTGATCATTACGCTTTTAGAAGCGTTGAGCCTTGTTGTAATTGTTGTGTTTTTATTTCTTCAAAACTGGCGGGCTACTTTAATTCCTGTTTTGGCAATTCCCGTTTCATTGATTGGTACATTTATATTTTTTATCCCCTTTGGTTTTACCATCAATACCCTTACTTTATTTGCATTTATCCTGGCTATCGGAATTGTGGTAGATGACGCAATCATCGTTGTGGAAGCGGTTCAGCATAATATTGATCATTACAATATGTCGCCGAGAGACGCCACAAGCAAAGCCATGAAAGAAATTTCGGCCCCTGTTATTGCTATTGCTTTGATCCTGGCTGCGGTATTTATTCCGGTCGGGTTTATTCCGGGAATTGTAGGAAGATTGTACCAGCAATTTGCGATTACCATCGCTGTGTCCGTAATTATTTCTGCATTTGTAGCACTTTCTCTTACGCCTGCGCTGTGTACTTTGATGCTTAAACATTCCAAAGATGAAAATGAAAAAAAGGGTTTATTGGGAAGATTCTTTTTTTCTTTTAATAATTGGTTTAGAAGAACCACCAATTCTTATTCAAGAGGTGTTGCGCTTTGGATCAGAAAGTGGCCTTATGTTATCGTATTGCTTGTGGTAATCTTTGTGGGTTTATTTTTTCTCTTCAAAGCAAAGCCAACAGGATTTATTCCGCAGGAAGATGAAGGAAGGCTTTACCTTACTTATGAAATGCAGGAAGGGGCATCAACTACCCGAAGTATGGATATGATGAAAGAAATTCAGAAAAGAATAAAAAATATTTCTGAAATAAATGTAGCAGGTGGCTTAGCTGGGTTTAACGTCCTTAGTTCCTCTAATAAATCCAATGTAGGAACGATGTTTATTCATTTGAAGGATTGGGACGAGCGCAAAGGAGCGGCACATAATCAGGATGCTGTTATTCAAAAGATCTATCAGAAAACAGCAGATATAAAAGATGCGAAGATTTTGGTAATAGGGCCTCCTGCAGTTCCCGGACTCGGGCGTACAGCCGGCTTTACATTTGAGCTACAACAAACTACCAGTACTGACAACATTGAACAATTTTCCAAAGTCGCTCAGGATTTTGTGGCACAATTAAATAAAATGCCTGCGATAGGCCGTGCGTATACTTTTTTTACTGCAAATACGCCCAGTTACCAGATAGATGTAGATAGGCTGAAAGCAAAGCAATTGGGTGTTTCGGTTTCTGACGTGTTTTCTACCATGTCAACTTTGCTGGGAAGCTCCTACGTCAACGATTTTAATTTGTATGGAAGAAATTTTAGGGTAGTGGCCCAGGCAGACAGTAATTATCGTACATCTCTGAGTGATATCGGGAAATATTATGTTCGTAATATGCAAGGAAACATGATTCCCCTTAGTTCCTTAATTACCACAAAGTTAGTAGAAAGCGCTACTTCAATATCGCATTATAATATTTACCGGTCTATCGAAATAAATGGAACTCCTAAAGATGGCTATAGCAGCGGGCAAGCCATTGATGCATTAAAGGAAGCTGCTGCAAAATATTTACCTGCCGGTTATGGATATGAATTTTCGGGAATGAGCAGTGAGGAAATAAAAGCCGGCAACAAAACAGTAATGATTTTCGCGATCTCTTTGGTATTTGTGTTCCTTTTCCTGGCCGCCCTGTACGAAAGCTGGTCAGTTCCTTTTTCGGTGTTGTTGGCAGTGCCTATTGGCGCGTTGGGTTCTATCATTGCACTCACATTCTTACCGAGCCTTACTGATAATATTTATGCTCAAATTGGGTTAATAACACTAATCGGGCTGGCAGCCAAAAACGCAATATTAATTGTAGAGTTTGCCAAAGAACGCGTAGATGCGGGAATGGATCTGATGAAGGCAACAATGTCGGCCGTCAAATTGCGCTTGCGCCCTATATTAATGACTTCGTTTGCTTTCATCTTAGGCGTTTTACCACTAGCCTTTGCGTCAGGCGCTGCAGCGGAATCTCGCAAAACCATTGGCTGGACTGTATTTGGAGGAATGCTTGCTGCAACGTCACTGGCAATCTTTGTTGTCCCGGTTTTGTATGTGATTATCACAAAAGCGGCTTATGGCAAGAAAAAATTAGCTGAATTAAAAGCGACTTATAATCCGAAAGAACATGAGGAATTTGAGGAAGATGTATAATATATACTGATCAAATTAACGATAAAACAGCGATGCCTGATTTTCAAATCAGGCATCGCTGTTTTATTTCTCTTCCACCAGTTCCACTTCTTTTTCCACGCCGCTATTCATGGTATGATTAAATTTCAAAATACTGACAAAGAATACGCCGCCGATAATATTCCCTAAAGTGACCGGCACAAGAAACGAAACGTATTGGTCAAAAGATACATGCCCAGTGAACATAGAGGATGCCACTTCTATATTGCCGACGATACAATGCGGCAAACCAGCAATACCTATGGCGCCCGTGATGATAAAGATCACCACAATCTGGCTAATCGTTTCCCTGGAAGCCGCCACCAGCCAGGCGAGCAATCCCATAAGCCAGCCGGCTAGCGCAGCACTTAATAACTTTGTCAACCAACTGTATTTTACAAAATCGTCCGCAATTTCATTGAGTGCGGGCGCCTGGAAGAAATGAAGCGTTCTGGCAAAATAAGAGAGTATCAATGCAAATATCAGTCCCCCAAAAATATTACTGAAATAAACGATTACCCATAGACGCAGTAATTTTTTAATGGAAGAAAGCCTCTGCAATACAGGCAAAATGGCTAAAGTGGTATGCTCGGTAAACAACTCTGATCTTCCAAGTACTACGAAAATAAAACCTATGGGATACATATTGCCTACGATAAATTTTACTACAGGATGAGGAAATATCCCCGTGAAAGCCGCTAAGACCACAGACATCAATAACACAGAAAATCCAATATCAAGCCCTGCAGAAATACCGGACAAAATGAGACCTTTTGAATTTCGCTCCAACTGGGTAAGCGCCGCTTCTTCCGTTTGCTGAAGAATGAGTAACTGGCTTTTTTGAGGTTTTCGCTCTACCGGCTGTGTTTTCTTCTTAAATGAAAGCATTTACTGTTGTTTGTTTTCTTTTTTTCTATGTGTCCCGGCGTATCATCTATTGAACAAGAAGTTTTCTTATTTTTTTCCATCCTTTTTTTCAGCCAAGTGAATGTAATTATCGTGCAATTAGTCTAATTCATTTTCGCTTAAATCTTCGATGTTAATGATCCAGTTATCAACTTCTTTGTTGGCAGCTACCAATATTCATTTAATTGATCTGAAAGGCCTCGCCATCTTTATTCCGGGTTTTCTGAATTAAAAAACCATCAGGAAGCTGATGATCCTGCTATCTGTGTTAATTATAAGTTGCCATGTATGCGGATAGTGAAATATTGGCCCAGTGATGATCCAAACCAGTATGATACACACAACTGTTGTTTTTATTTGTCGGCAGAAAATGATTTTATTGTTTAAATGTAAATGTTTCGGAAAGTTATTTCAATTTCTTTGTAAAAAGCTTACGGGCTTTGATTATATCATCAGTAAGCGAATAAATAACGAAGATTTTTATTTCTATCAGACAAAAAAATAGTGGTTCAATAATTTATAAAAATTTCAATCTCTTTGTAGTTGACAGTACCCCAATAAAAGAGAAACACTTTTCTTATTTCCCAAGCTTTTTGCAAAAAAAAACAGCACGCACTGGAATCAAAAAAACCGCTGTTAACTTTCAGGTTAACAGCGGTTGTAGGATTTATTAAAAGCAGCGTTATAGCTTCTGCATTTTTGTATTGAAGTTTATCTCCGCATTTACAACGCTCACATAATACATTCCGCGTATTATTTGAGGAACCTGAACTGAGACGGCATTATTACCTTTCAAAATATTCAACGTTTGGCTGTACACTGTCTGTCCATTTACATTTCTTATCAAGAGCTTGGCAGCACCTGCATTTGAAGCACTAAAGGTAGCGGTGAAATCATTAATAACAGGATTAGGGTAAATCCGGAATGATTCATTGCCGTCTCCAATTGAAAGTCTTACAACATTAGAGAAAGAGGCTTTGCCATCAATGTCAACTTGTTTTAGCCTATAATAAACATCGCTTAATTTTGCGCCGATGCCATCACGAAAGCTATAATATTTAGGAACAAAACTGGTTCCTGCCCCCGCGATTGTTGCAACAAGGTCAAATTGTTTACCATCAAGACTCCTGTATAATTCAAAATGATCGTTGTTAATTTCCTGGCTCGTTTCCCAATTAAGCGTGGCAAGCCCATTTGAGTATAAACCATTAAATGAAACCAATTTTACAGGCATAAGTCCCTCTGTAGCTACAACAAGATTATAATCATTAAAGATACTATAGTCCGGGCTTGCAAGGTTCGCAGGTGAGGTCGCCACAACCAGCCTGTAAACGTTTCCATTAGCATTTGGTTGGCTAAGGTCGATCGATGCATCCGTAATATCATATTTAAATATTGCCACGCCGTTGGTATAAGTAAGTGCGCCGGTTTGTAAATCTCTAAAAGATATCGAACTATTTCTGCTTACCTGCAATTTGCAATAAGTATTCATTTCTGAAGGATCAGTAACTGTAAATACCGGAGTAACAGTGCTGCCCTCTGTTGTGAAAGCCGGACCAGCAACTGTAATTTGTGATTGCACCTCATTTATCGAAATATCATCCAGTCCAAGATCATTACCGCTGGCGACAAAAGTAGAATTGATCACTTTTAAATCAACTGTAGAGGTAGTAGCAATAAATCGACCACCGACTTTGTGCCACTGCCGGTCATAAGCAATGTGGCCAGAGTTACCAATCGTATCATTGCCATTTACTACAAATGAAATATCGGGAGATGCAGCAGAATCTCCGCCCGGAGGCATCATATTAATTACCCAAGCAGAAAACTCATAAACAGTACCGATACGAACAGGTATTGATTTTATCTGGTAAAAAATGGGAGATTTAGTGATATCGGGTGCGCCATTTACAGCAAGGAAATATCCGCCATCGCCTGTATGGTCTTTTGCTTGCCAAATCGGGCTGTGGATAGGGTTAGAACCATTTTCATCTCCCATCACCCTTAAGATAGAATAGGTAAATTCAGGTTGCATACCATTCACTTTTGCAGTATAATTATAGTCTGAACATGGAAACATATTGCCACTGGCTCTGGAGCTTTTTTGCAGTCGACTTCCGACGTTTCCAATAGGGCTAAAACTATTCTTTCCAGATTGAAGAGCTGAATCTGCAGCGCTGTTTACTGTAATATAAGGCACACTGAAAGTCCCGCGGGCGCCTAATAAATTTGGACCACTAGTTAATTGAGCTGATGAAAGTTTAAAGCTGAACAGGCATACTAAAGCCAACAGAAAATTGATAAATTGTTTCATTCCTTTAGGTTTAAGAGTTTAAGCGAAAAACGACAAATAGAAAAAGTAAGACTTTGGCTTTAAACAAGGAATGAGGAAACGGGAATGGAAAATATAAGCTTTGATGTTTCGGGGGATCTTTGGAGAAATCCTTAGCAGTATTGCTTGCTTTGGGAATACAAAACTATATAACCATTTTAAAAATGCAAGTATTTTCAGAATTATTTTTCATATTTGTCTCTGATTTCGTATTCTCTCTCAGTATAACTTCAGTATAAATTTTGCTTAATAATTTTCAAGGAATTTAAATCAGATTTTCAAAATCAAAATCGTAAAATTGTATGCAAAGAGTGATGTTTTGCCTGCGCATCGGAAATATCTTTTACAAACTTATTGGTGATCGCTTATTAGCAATTGCATAGAATGCCGCCAGCAAGCGAAGAAATAATCCAATTTTTCTTTTATTTGTTTGGAGAATCAATCGTTCAAGTATAGGGCAACCCAAACTTTCGGACGCAAGAATCATTCTATTGGGTCTAATCCACTACAAATAATAATCTCTCAGTAGCAAACTAAAAGCCTCCGTGTAGTTTCCAAACTCATCTTTTATCGCCAACTCGTTAGAAATTACATATTCTTTTTTCGTGCCGCAAAACAAAATTCCGCGAAAATGAGAATGCTTTGGTGTCTGTCGTACAAGCAACTCTTCTTTTAGATAAAATCCATTTTCATCAACCAGGTCTTTGAAGTAAGCTAACCGATGGAATGGTAATAAAACAGAAAAACATCCATCTGTTTTCAAGAGACTTTTTATAGAATGCAAAAGGCTCTTTAAAGTTAATCCATCATCATGTTTGGAGATATTTTTATTTTGATTGTTGGATTGCAAATCGTTTTCAAAGAACGGCGGGTTTGAAATAATAAGATCGTATTTGTTATGATTATTCCAATCTTTAACATCTGTATTAAAAGCCTGCAATCGCCCTGAATATTTTGACCCCTTGAAATTCTCACTGGTTTGAAAAAATGCCTCACCATTTATTTCAACCGCATCTATTTGTGCACTTGATTTTTGAGCGATCATTAATGTCAACAATCCAGTCCCGGATCCGATATCTAAAATCGTGGCAGGTTCTATTACTTTCTTTTCAATTTTATCCGCTATCCATGCGCCAAACACACACGAATCCGTGCATACCTTCATGTCACACTTTTCCTGTTCGATCTTAAATTCTTTAAATTGAAACCATGTGTTAGGCATTGGGAGAGAAAATAAGAAATGAAAAACAAGAAAGTGATTCACGATTGATCATTCACAACGCAACTAAGCCGTCCTTGCGGAAGGTACTACAGACAATTCTTCAAATTCCGAATTTAGGTATTTATAGTACGCCGTAATAGCAATCATGCCCGCGTTATCTGTGCAATATTCAAACGTGGGTATGTAAGTATTCCACCCTTCTTCCTTTCCAGTCAATTCAAAAGCATTTCGCAATCCGCGATTAGCACTTACACCGCCCGCGATACATATTTCTTTGATGCCGGTTTGATGCGCTGCTTTCTTTAATTTATTCAAGAGAATGGTAACAATCCGAGACTGAATTGAAGCGCAGATATCTGGTAAATTTTCTTCTACAAAATTTTCATTCTTCATTTTTTCATCACGAATAAAATATAGAAACGCGGTTTTTAATCCACTGAAACTAAAGTTCAAATCGTCGATTTTTGGCTCAGGGAATTTATATTTAGTACCGTCGCCTTCCTTCGCATATTTATCAATTAAGGGTCCGCCGGGATAAGGCAGACCTAGAATTTTTGCAGATTTATCAAAAGCCTCACCGGCAGCATCGTCCAGTGTTTGCCCGATTACTTTTTGATTTAGTGGAGATTCACATAAAACAATTTGGGTATGGCCGCCACTAACCGTAAGACACAAAAATGGAAATGCAGGAACTTTTTTTATATCATTTTTCGGTCTAATCAAATTGGCCAATACATGCGCCTGCATGTGGTGAACAGCTATCAGAGGTTTATTAAATGCCAGCGCAAGAGATTTTGCAAATTCAGCACCCACCAATAAAGCACCAATCAATCCAGGAGATTGTGTGAACGCAAAAGCGTCTACGTCTTTCAACTCAACGCCTGCAGTGTTTAACGCCTGTCTTACAACAGGAATAATGGCCTGCAAATGCGCCCGGGAAGCAAGTTCTGGCACTACACCTCCATATTTTTCATGAACTTTTTGACTAAAAATAATATTACTTAAAATATGTTCATCTCTGGAAACAGAGGCAGCCGTTTCATCGCACGACGATTCGATAGCGAGAATTGTGATCATTGAATCATAAAATATTTTTTGAAGAAATACGATTTAAAGAGGCAAATCTATCTAAAAACAGGAATTTTAAAAAATTGCTTATCGAAGGACAGACCGGCTGGCTTACAAGGGAATTTATTTTGATCTTATCGCCACCACGGCATCAAGGCGGGCAGCCGTCATTGCCGGAATAAGACCTGCTCCAATTCCAATAATTATACATATAGAAATAGCCAGGCCAAGAATGCCGCCTGAAATAAATACCGGAAAGTCAAATGCATTGGTCAGGATTATTGTTAGTAAATATACAAGTAGCAAACCTATAGCCCCCCCCAAAATACAGATTATAGCGGCCTCCAATAAGAATTCTGAAAGAATACTTCTTCTTTTTGCCCCAATCGCTTTTTTTAACCCAATGATGGGCGTCCTTTCTTTTACTGTCACAAACATAATATTAGCGATACCAAACGCACCTACGACAAGGCTTAATAATCCAATAGCCCACCCACCAATATTAATACTTGAAAATAGAGAGCTTACTTTATCGCTGAATCCTGCAATCTGGTTTATTGCAAAGTCATCATCCTCGCCGGGACTTAGTTTTCTTATCGAACGCATCACCCCTTCAAGTTCGTCAGCCAACGCCGCAGAGCTTACATTCGCTTTCCCTTTTACCATGATTATAGGATTGCTGTTTTGCTCATTCATTAGCCCCCTGGCAAAACGGTAGGGCGTCATAACACATTGGTCATAATCTTGACCAATCATGCTAGTTCCCATTTTTTGAATTACACCAACTATCGTCACCCTATGATTCTTTACATCCACCTGTTTACCCAAAGCCAGATCGGCACTACCAAATAAATTTTCCGCATTGGTATGCCCGATAATCACCACCGGGCTGCCAAAAGCAAATTCAGGTCCTGAAATAAAACGACCGTATTCCATTTTTACCGGTTGAATATCGTTTTCTTCTTCGCTGATACCATACATGGTCACACCTTGCAAAGCAAAGCTTTGATATTCAACATTCACATTATCGCTTATTTCAAAAGCTACATTACTCGCAAGTTCACTACGTGCTTTTATAAAACTGACCTCGTCAAATTTAGGTGAAGGACGTTTAACAAACTTCCACCACGGATAATCAGGACCGCCGCTATACTCCCATTTATCAATGAATATAGTATTGGTTCCAAGACTTTTAATTTGATTTTGAATATTCGTCTCAAGACTGTTCACTGTGGCCAATACACCTATAATGCAAAAAATGCCAAATGAAATCCCGATCAGCGACAGCGACGTACGAAGCTTATTTACCATTAGTTCTTGCATGGTAAGCCTAAATGAACTGGCTAGTATTGTAAGCGTTTTGCGCATAAGGCAAATTTAAATGATCTGTTTTGTATCAATGTAAAAATATGCTGAAAGGCAAAATTCTTTTGTAAAAAACGTGGAAACCGGGCAATTGTATAGTGCATCTCAAAGGATTTACATACATGACTTTTAGTAATTTGCACCCATTAAGATTCAAACACGTGATAAGTACAACAGAAAATATCAGGCTGCAAAAGGCTATTACGATGATCGCAATAATTTTATTTGTTGTAAAAATCTTCGCATGGTTTCTTACCGGATCACTCGCTATCCTTACTGATGCCCTGGAAAGTATTGTGAATATTGTAGCCGGTTTCTTGGGATTATTCAGTTTGAATTTGTCAGCAAAACCCAGAGATGCCGACCACCCGTATGGACATGGGAAAGTTGAATTTTTATCCGCCGGAATAGAAGGAAGCCTTGTAATTATTGCCGGATTTTTTATCATTTACAAAACTGTTCAAAGTTTCTTTTATCCTCATACTATTGCGAAACTCAATTTCGGCATATTTATAATTGCTTTTACTGCGATTGTAAATTATGTGGCCGGTTCTATTTGTATTAATAAGGGCAAAAAAAATAATTCATTGCAATTAATCGCAGGAGGGAAGCATTTGGTTACCGATACCTATTCATCGATTGGTATTTTAGTCGGCTTAACACTTATCTATTTTACAGGTTTTAATTATATAGATAGCATCGTGGCGTGTTTGGTAGCAATTATTATTATATACACCGGGTATAAAATAGTTCGTCCATCCATTGCCGGTATTATGGATGAAGCTGATCAAAATTTGTTAAAAGAGATTGTAATAACGCTCAATAAACACCGGAGGGAAAACTGGATAGACCTTCACAACACACGAATCATCAAATATGGCAGCACGTTACATTGCGATTGCCATCTTACCGTTCCATGGTATCTGAATGTAAATGAGTCTCATGAAGAAATAAAAGAATTGGCCTCATTAATCAAAAATCAATTTGGGGATACAGTTGAGTTCTTTGTGCATACAGATGCATGCCTTGAATTTTCGTGCCGAATATGTGCTAAACAGAATTGTATGGTAAGAAAACATCCGTTCGAAAAAAGAATCACCTGGACGATCAAAAATATTTCTAATGATAGCAAGCATGATATTAACAGCTAAAGATACAAAGAGTACAACCAGGCTAAATAAGAATTTGCCTTATTTGTTTACCGCTGTCTTTTCCCCGTTAAATAGAAATATTGATTATTAGTTGATCTACTGTTCATGTGTAAAAAAATAAACCTCTCATAGAAATGAGAGGTCTTCCAAAATTCAAAAACTGATTATCCATTAAGATTTTTATACAAGCTATTAATTAATAAATTTCGAACTTATTAATTCGTCTTTGATCAATAGTTTTTATAATAAATCCTGTGCAAGTTCTTAATGTGATAAAGGCAGAATGGTTTTGGCATTAAGATTATAAAGTTAAGGTTAGCAACGGTTTAGGAGAATAAAACGGAGCTTTACATAAAATATTTCATAGTAAAAAAAAAAGAGTAAAGTTGACTTTTTTTCTTTCGAAAAAATAGTAAAGAAGGCGCGAAAAAATACGCTGATTTTATTGTAGAAGACAGGAACAACTACGCGTTATCTGAAAAGTAAAGCTACGCCAAAAGCCGCAGCGGCAGCCAACGCACCAATCAGCATTACCCTCAAGGCACCTGATAATACGGGCACTCCGGTAATTTTGCTTTTGAAATACCCAAAGATAAACAGGCAAATCAAAGTAGCTGCCACAGAAAATTTTAAGGCTTCGGTAGAATTGCTGATAAAAATATAAGGACTTAACGGAATGACACCTCCAACTGCATAAGATAGTCCGATATTTAATGCACTTTTTCTCGCTCTTTCCGGATCAGGTTTATCCAGCCCAAGTTCAAACTTCATCATAAAATCAACCCATCGTTTCTTATCTTTTGCAATCTCCTCTGTCGCTTTTATTTGCACGTCCTCACTAAGTCCGAGATTTCCAAAAAAATCCTTTACTTCTCTTTTTTCCATTTCCGGTATGCGCTCTACTTCATCATATTCCCTTTTTAATTCACTTTGATAGTGGTCTTCTTCGGTTTGCCCTGACAGGTAGCCTCCAAGTCCCATAGCAATACTTCCGGCAACTATTTCTGCGATTCCCGCTATCACTATAATGGAACTGCTTGTTGCGGCACCTGTTAGTCCTGCCGCCAGTGCAAAAGGAACTGTAAGTCCGTCGCTCATTCCTATTACCACATCTCTTAAAAAGTCAGAGCTTCGCAAATGTTCTTCTTCGTGATGATGATCGTGCATAGCGTAAAGTTAATTGATATACTCTCTTGTTTTTGTTTAGAAGAATAATACTGGCAATCTTGATGGAGTAATTTTATTAAAAAATTTATTTTCGATCACCGTTTTATGTTATACAGCGATAAAATCCCCAAACTTTATTGCTTTACTAGAAATGATTTCATAAAGTTTCGATCGCATTAATTGTTTCCTTAACCATTCCATCACTGACATCAAGGTGCAAAACCATTCTAATTTGAGTTGACGAAATAGCGCTTACCAAAATATCTTTTTCCTTAAATGCTTTCAAGAGGGTTTTTGCTGTGTAGTTTCCTTTTACTTCAAAAATGATAATATTGGTTTCTACGGGCATTACTTCACCGGTAAAATCTTTTTTTGCTAACGCTTCAGCAATTTGTTCGGCATGCAAATGATCGAGTGCCAGACGATCAATATTGTTCTCCAGCGCAAAAATGCCTGCCGCGGCAAGATACCCGGCCTGCCTCATACCGCCACCAAAAACTTTTCTAACGCGCCTGGCCTGTTCTATAAATTCTTTGTTGCCTAATAAAACACTTCCCACCGGAGTGCCCAGACCCTTGCTAAGACAGATAGAAATGCTGTCAAAAATATCACCATATTGTTTAGGATTTTCTTTCTTCGCCACAAGTGCGTTGAATAAACGCGCGCCGTCTAAATGTAGTTTCAGATTATGCTGTAAGCAAATTTCTTTTATCTCACTTATATCATCAAACTCGTAGCAACTCCCTCCTCCCCTGTTAGCAGTGTTTTCCAAGCTTACCAATTGGGTTTTTGCTTTATGAATATCATCCGTATTAATAGATTCCAAAACCCGGTGCGCCTTAATTCTTCCATGGTTTCCGTCGACTGCCTTTACCTGGCATCCGGAATTAAAAGCAATTCCGCCTCCTTCGTAAATATACACATGGCTCATTTTTTCACAGATTACTTCTCCACCAGGCTGTGTATGGCATTTAATAGCGACTTGATTGGTCATCGTTCCACTGGGGCAAAAAAGTCCTGCATCCATTCCGAACATTCGGGCAAGCATGTCCTGCAATTGATTCACAGTTGGATCTTCGTTAAAAACATCGTCCCCAACCCGGGCATTTAACATTGCATCCAACATTGCAGGCGTTGGTTTGGTAAATGTGTCTGATCGCAGTTCTATCATAGCGCGAAATTATTATTTTATCCGTTCTCAATATTGCATTTATCACATTTAGGATATGAAATTGAATACAGTTTGTTATAAAATCTTCTTTTACAACAATTTATTTGAGTTAAAAGCTATGAATTTTAAATATTGCGTTGTAACTTTGCATTCGTTCTAAAGATTCCGAAAAATTAACATATCTTTTGTAACGAATTCCCAATAAATTGTGTCTATTCTTTCAGGTATTTGTCTAATAACTATTAATTATAAAACAAAATGAGGCAACTTAAAATTGCTACGCAAATTACCAATCGCGATTCACAAGCGGTTGAGAAATATTTGCAGGAAATTTCAAAAATTGGGATGATCACTCCTGAGGAGGAAACTATTTTAGCACAGAAAATCAAAATGGGCGACCAGAGAGCTTTAGAGCGACTCACAACGGCCAACCTACGTTTCGTAGTTTCAGTTGCAAAACAGTACCAGCACCAGGGTTTATCATTGAGTGATCTTATTAACGAGGGCAACCTCGGATTGATTAAAGCGGCACAACGCTTTGATGAAACAAAAGGTTTCAAATTTATTTCTTATGCTGTGTGGTGGATTCGCCAATCTATACTACAGGCGTTGGCAGAGCAGGGCAG
>Ga0207933_1000511_pt1 | contig 37164 bp, 31 predicted proteins | sample NGESurdeep092012_4_FD_184488 | JGI IMG/M metagenome (GOLD analysis project Ga0207933, IMG submission 184488) | Arctic peat soil microbial communities from Barrow, Alaska - NGEE Surface sample F53-3 deep-092012 (SPAdes) | ecosystem: Environmental > Terrestrial > Soil > Wetlands > Peat ... | reverse complement strand
GGGTCGTGACGGTTTCAAATTCGTGGGCCCCACGATCTGCCTCTCCTTCATGCAAGCCAGTGGCATGCGCAATGATCACGCGCCCGATTGCTTTCGTTTTGGCGAAATCGCAGCGCTCCTGTAACTCCGCCGTCGAAGAGATCTTCGCCATAGTGGTACGCCACCTCCGTCACGACGTAAGGAGTTGAGCATCTGTTCGCGTCGGTAAATCGTCCGACCGTATCGGAACAGTCGTGATTCGACATGATCCTTAGAAGCCTGGCTCGGCGGCACCAGCAACTATCGGCTTCGCACGACCAGCAGACCCGTCGATACGGGTCGCTCGGTCCCATGCGAAGGGTGATTCAAGATTCGGCCTCGAGCGTAAAAGGTCGTGGAATTGCCGCCGTCGAGATCGAGGGCCGTCACGACACCGAGCGCCTGAAATATGCCGATGAGCTGGTTGGCTGTCGCGCCCGAGACACCATCTCGACCGTCGACCGTCATGATGACGGTCACACCCGAGGCAGTCCAACCAATCGCGGTCCGCGCGTACGGCTTGACCATGTAGGTATCGGCAGGAACAATCGAGGACGCCACTCCGTCATCCAAAAGGATCGGGTGTCCCCCAATGTTGTTGCAGCCGGCCGTCGAAGTTGTCGTCATCACAACGCTGTGACCAGCCTGTAACGCGGAAAGTGGCGACGCGGTCGACGTAGAAATATAGACACGCCCGGCTCTCACCTTCGTGGGACGTTTCGTCCTCGCGACCAGTTTGAGCTCCACCGTTGAATTTATTCGGGTGGGTCGGCCGAGATGATCAAGCTCATCAAACACCAGCGTGACCCGCTTTCGGCCGATCGGGGTCCGTAGGCCGTACGGCGAGGTAAAGAGCAGAGTCCCCGTCAGGGGCACCCGTACGCCGACGTAGTTCATCGGTAGTTCTTGATTGATGGCGGTAATCGGAACGTTGACACCATTGACGTCGACGTTCGCGCTCCAGTTGAGACCCTCGCTGACGGACGGTCCGTTGAGATTGACTTGTTGATGCGAAATCTCCGGGGTGTGAAGTAAGACGCAGTTTTGGATGATCCCACCCACCTCGTCGCCGGGATCAGAAGCGCCCGGGCGCGTCAGGTTAAAGAAGTCACCGTTCACTGCCGCTACGCAATTCTTGGTGGCTCGACACATCGCGCTGGGCGTCTGCACGCCTTTGTCGATGGCGCGGTCGGCGAGGGCAATCTTGACCTGGAACGCAGAACCCTTGATCGTCAGAACATGAATCGCCGCCGAGACGCCGAAGGTGCGACCACTGAGGGCGAAAAAGTGTAGCCCCTTCTCGCCGCTCCATCCGACGACGTCAGATGCCGTTCTCGCCAGAGGGCTCGCCGCGCGAGGCGCCGCGGCTGAAGGCACAACGTTCATTATCGCGACGATGGCAACAACAACAACTGTGGCAGGCTGCACAAAACGCCACTTCGTAGTCCTGAGCACCCCTCTCACTCGTCACTTTCTCCATGCGCAAGCGAGGTCGTCGGCGTATGGTCCATCTTCCAACGTTAGGACAACATTCGATGGTGACCTTTTGGTCCACGTCAGACAGCAATTATTTCTGACGTTGGTCGATGGCACGTCCCACCGAAGCGCTACCCATTAAATGGTGGCCAACTTTCTCTTCGGGCCCAGCGAGGTTCTCTAGCTTCGAATGGGGAGACGGAACTCGATCCCAACGTGATGACGACACACTGAGACGAAAGATGTCAGACTTGACTACGGCTTGAACTTGATGAGCCCCTGCGACGTGTCGCCCCCGCCAGCGTTGCCGGCGTTAATGGCGCAGGTGTCAGCGTTGGCGCTCGTCGTGCCGCATGTACCATTGCCAATTGAACCCGTGACCACCGAGAAGGTGGTCGTGGGGAATGTGCCGTTAGCGCTGACGGTGACCGGCGTCGCCGTGTTCAAGTCACAACCGGCTTGACTGGTTGACGTAGCAACACACTCCACGAGGAACAACTGGTCCTTCGGCGTGAAGCCGGAACCGCTCACCTTGACACTCTCGCCCTTGCTGAGCCCCGTCGACGGCGAAATCATCAAGAATCGCTTGCCCGAGGCCGATGCTTTGGGAGTCACTTTCGCGGACCACGAGGAAGGGGTACCCTCGCCGTTTTTGTTGTAAGCGGCGACCTTGAAGTGGTAGGCGGTGCCGTTCTTGAGACCGTTCACCTTGCAGCTGAGCTTAGGCGTAGTACAGGTTTTGGCCGATGGTGAGGACGTGACGACGTACTTCAAAATCGGCGATCCGCCGGTGCTCGTCGGCCTCGCCCAGGTCACCGTGGCGGCGGTGCTCGCGGCCGCCGCGTGGACCGAGCGCGGAGCCGACGGCTTGGAAGACGACGCGTTCGCGGGCCCCATGCTGGCGAGACCCGTGACTAAGACCAGTGCTCCCATGAGGGATAATCGGGGCAAAAGCTGCATGGGTCTCTCCTTTGACAGTTCGTCTTACCTGATTCTTAGCCTAACGACGCTCTCCAGATTAGAGGTCATTTTCGGAGGTTAGACGCCATTTTTCCGCGACGCCTCGATCAGATCTCGAAGTCGTCGTTCATTTCGTTTTGTCCTTTGTGTGGACCCAGTGTTCGTACTGAAATACCCGCGGCCACGAGCATGCCGACTCCCGCAACAACGAGTGACTGTTCGAGCCCTGTGCGAAAGGCGCCGTAGACGGCCTGCACGACGTGGTCCTCAATCGTGTTACCCGAACCGTTGGCCACCGCCACACCCTTGGGGGCTGTTCCGGTCTCGATGAACGAGATGATCTCAGCGAAAAAACTAGATGGGACTTTGAGCATTCGTAAGCGTTGCGTTAACGCACCGGTCAGTTGGGCGTTGACCAACGCGCCGAGCACGGCCACCCCAAAAACCGATCCCAGTTGACGACTGGTGTTGATCGCCGACGCCGCCATGCCCGAGCGTTCCGGTGACACTTCGCTCAAGGTCACCGAAGTCATCGGTACGACGCTGGAACCAAATCCGTATCCCGCGAGGGCGAGCGTCGCCATCAGCCAGAGCGAGGGAGTCGGCGACTGGAGCAACAGCGCCGACAGGAGGATCCCGGCACCCGCCATGACGCACCCTTCGGCCATGGGGGCTCGCGGCCCAATACGGGCGACGCGTCGACCCGCGAAGACGGACGCCAGGATCATGGCGACCGCCATCGGCACAAATTCCAGAGCGATACGAACGGGAGCGTAACCAATGACTGCCGTTAGATAGAGCGCGGTGAAGAAGAAAATGGAAAAGATGGAGAAGTACAAGACGAACGCCACGACCATCGCACCGCTGAAGCGTGACGAACTGAAATACTCCAAATCCAACAAGGGCGATTTCGCACGCCTCTCGACGCGCACGAAGGCGACGATGGAGACGACGCCCAGGAGGAAGAGGGCGATGACCCACGATGTGCGGTACCCGTTGGTCTCGCCCAGAATTACCGCGAACGTGAGACTCCCCAGCCCCAGAGCACCAGTGACGAAACCCTCGATGTCGAGTCGGTCGTTGGGCGGACTCGACGACTCGGGCACGTTACGCGCCGCCAGGGCAATGACGATACCGGCCGCCGCGACGTTGAACCAAAAGACCCCACGCCACTGGTCGGCACCCACCACGAGGCCGCCAATGACCGGCCCGAAGGCGATTGCCAATCCCGACACCGCCGCCCACGTACCAATCGCCCGCGCGCGCAGCTGGGGTTCGGGGAATAAATGTCGAAGGATCGACAGAGTGCCGGGTTCCGACGCCGCTGCGCCGATACCCATGATCACGCGCGCACCGATGAGGACATCGGTGTCGGGAGCCAACGCGCCCAGGAGCGACCCGGCCGCGAACAACCCTAGCCCGAGCAACATGATCTTCTTGCGCCCGAGCCGGTCACCGAGAGTGCCCCCGAGCAACATGAAGCTGGCGAAGGTGAGACCGTATCCGTTGACGACCCACTGCAGTTGCGTCACGCCCGCGTGAAGATTCGAACGAACGCTGCCGAGGGCGACCGACACGATGGTCATATCCATAAATGTCAGGAACATGATGAGACACAACGTGACCAAGGCCCAGCGACGTGACCGTCGTGGTGTTACGTCTTGGTGGTCTATTCCTTCATTCACACCTACGACATCCTTTTGGCCAGCAGGCAACGACCTGGCCAAACTACACCCCGGGCCAGCAAAGATGACCGCGTCGAATGTCACGCAACGTCCTCATCTCGTCACCCGCGCGATACGAGTTCGTCCTCTCGAGTTGTTCGACGGTACGATGAATGAAACGTTACAATTTTCGTAGGATGCCGGGCTAGTCGCCGGGCTCCTCTCAGTAGTGTCTTGTAGTTGAGCGTCTAGTTACCCGAAAGAGCGAAGAGCAATGAAGGTCGCCCTCTTTATTACATGCGTCAACGACGGGCTCTTTCCTAATACACCCCAGTCGGTCGTCGAAGTCCTGGAACGACTTGGACACGAAGTGGTGTTCCCCACCGATCAGACGTGTTGCGGACAGATGCACCTCAACGCCGGATACCGCCAAGAAGGCCTGCACCTCGCTCAGCGTTTTCGTGAGGTCTTCGCAGACTTCGACGTTATCGTTTCGCCATCAGCATCGTGCGTGGGAACGGTGCGCGAACTCTACGCCACGTCGGCGCGTTCCTTGGGTGACGAGGCGCTCGCGGCGGATCTCGAGGAGGTCGGTCGGCGTACCTATGAGTTTTCCGAATTCTTGACCAACGTGTTGAAGGTGACGGACGTGGGCGCGAGTTTCCCGCACACCGTCGCTTACCACCCAACGTGTCACTCGTTGCGAGTCCTCGACCTTGACGAGGCGCCTAAGACACTTTTGCGTCACGTCAAGGGACTCACCCTCGTGCCGATAAAGGACGAGGACGCGTGCTGCGGCTTCGGGGGGATGTTCGCCCTGAAGAACTCTGATACGTCCGTCGCCATGGGGCGAGACAAGCTCTCGCGCATCCGAGCAAGTGGCGCCGACGTCGTGTGCGCCCTCGACAATTCGTGCCTCACCCACATCGGAGGACTCTCGTCACGAGCCCGCACCGATGTGCGGGTGATGCACGTCGCCGAGATCCTCGCGCAGCGTGAAGGAGTCTCGCGTGTCTAAAGTCTTCGACACCGACCTACCCTTTCCCACCCTGGCCAAGACCGCGTTGGCCGACGCCCAGTTACGCGCCAATCTCGCCCACGCCACGACGACGATTCGAAACAAGCGACTCCAGGTCGTGTCAGAACTTGACGACTGGGAAGAGTTACGTAGTGCCGGCGCGGCGATCAAGGACTATTCCCTCGACCACCTCGACGAACTTTGCGTCGAACTCGAGAAGAACGTCGTTGCGCACGGTGGCGTCGTGCACTGGGCCCGTGACGCCGGCGAAGCGAACGCCATTGTCGTCTCCTTGGTGCAGGCCACCGGCGCGGACTCCGTCGTGAAGGTCAAGTCAATGGCCACCGCCGAGATTGAACTCAACGTCGCTCTCGAAGAGCACGGAATTACGGCCTACGAGACGGACCTGGCTGAATTGATCGTCCAATTAGGCGACGATCTGCCGTCCCACATTTTGGTACCGGCCATCCACAAGAATCGGTCGCAGATTCGCCAGATCTTTCTCGACGAGATGGGAAAGTCGGGGCTCGCGGCGCCAACGGATCTCACCAACGATCCCGCGGAATTGGCGGCCGCAGCGCGTGCTCACCTGCGACAACGATTCCTCTCGGCCAAGGTCGCGATCTCTGGCGCTAATTTCGTCATCGCCGATACCGGGGCCCTGGTGATCGTCGAGTCCGAGGGCAACGGTCGAATGTGCCTGACGTTGCCCGAGACCCTTATCTCGGTGGTCGGCATCGAGAAGATTCTGCCGAACTGGCAAAGTCTCGAAGTCTTCATGCAACTGCTTCCACGATCGTCGACCGGTGAACGCATGAATCCCTACACCTCGATCTTCACCGGGGCCACGCCGGGCAACGGTCCTTCCAATTTCCACCTCGTCCTGATTGACAACGGGCGCAGTTCGGCGCTCGCCGAAGAGGACGGGCGCGACGTTCTGCGGTGCATCCGCTGCTCGGCGTGTCTTAACGTATGTCCGGTGTACGAACGTACCGGTGGTCACTCCTACGGAAATCCGTATCCCGGACCCATCGGTGCCGTCCTCGTTCCCCAATTACGCCGCGGCGAACGCACTCCCCTCGAGGACTCGCTGCCCTACGCCTCGACACTGTGTGGAGCGTGTTACGTGGCGTGTCCCGTCAAGATCGACATCCCCAAGATTCTCGTGCGACTACGTTCGGAAGTGGTGGACGAGAAGCGACGCGAGCATCCCCGCGACCCCGAACTGTTGTCCATGTCGTTCCTGGAAAAGGGGTTCTCATCCCCACGACTCTTCCGGCGCGCCATCGCCCTGGGCGCACTGGTCGGTCGTTTGCCCTTGACGAATCTGCGATTCTTGCCCCCACCGCTCAACAAGTGGAGCGGCGCGCGTAATACGCCGTTGCCACCTGCGACATCGTTTCGCTCGTGGTTCGCTCAGACCCATCCTGACGCCAACGTGTCGTCACGCTCGGCATCAACGACGAGAGACCCGTTGGTCCATCAACACGGCGCCGCGCACGATGCGAAGCCCGGACACGTGGGCACTGATATCCCCGGACGTGCGGGAATATTGAGTTCCATTGACACGGCTCTCGGTACCCGGCGCCGTCACAGCACGCTCGCCCGCGACCGCGCGTATCGCCTGACGGGTTCGGCAAGCGTTGAGGAACGGCGAAATCTTCTGGCGGACCGCTTGCGTGACTACCGCGCGAACGTCGTCGAATGTGACGAGGTGACGCTGTCGACGACCATCAACGATCTGCTCCTCGCTCGCGCCAGCCACTCCGTCGCGGCACCCGCGGATACCCCACCAGATTGGCTCGAGGCCATCGACGCGAGCGTGCACCTCGATGATCCGACACTCTCCGTCAGTGAACTCGACGCGATCGACGCCTCCGTGACTGGATGCAGCGTCGCGATCGCCCAAACGGGCACGATCATCCTCGATTCCGGAGTCCATCAGGGTCGCCGGATCTTGTCGCTGATCCCCGATCACCTCATCGTGGTGATTCGCGACGAGCAGATTGTTGAAGTCGTGGCTGAAGGCGTCGCTCGACTCCGCGCCGATTCAACTCAAACGTGGATCTCGGGACCATCGGCGACGTCAGACATTGAATTAGAACGAATTGAAGGGGTCCACGGACCACGCAGTCTCGATGTCATACTCGTGACCACCACCGTCGACGTCGCGGGCGTTCTCACCTAGCCACGTGATGGGTCCGACGACGATGCGGACCAGTAGATTGATACAACTACGAGAACTCAGCGGGACGTAGGTCACGGATGAGTTGACGTCGCGACGGGAGTGAATCAATGATGAATTGGAACTGGAAAATTGCGTCACTGGGCGTCGCGGCGTCGGTGGGCCTCGCGACGATGGGACTGTCGGGACCCCTAAAGAGTGCGGTCACCTCCCTCGGCGACAAGCAGTACCTCCAGGTCAACATAGGCACCGACGCCACCGGATCGGGTCCCGGAGTTGCCCAGTTCACGCGAGGGATCAACGCCATCACCTTCGACGTAGCGGAACAGAGTGCCTCGGGGGTCGCCCTCTCTCAGGCTGCGGGTCACGTGAAGGAACAGATCACCGTCAAAGTGGGTGAGACGAACCTATTGACGTTGATCTCGGTCGGAAAGAATCTCTTCGTCGACTTCGACCTTGCCGCCGTGTCCAAGGTGCCGGGCATCACCGTCTCGCCCGCGCAACTCGCTTCGGCCCAATTGTTGTTGGGGAATCGGTGGTTCGAGTTTCCCGAGAGTCTCTTGACGCAGGAACTCCACGCAGTACCGGGCGCGGGCACCGCTATCAAACTCAATACCAATGCCGACAAGGTTCTCAAGGCTCAGATCATGACTGAGTTAACGAAGCTGTTCAGCCAGACGCAAATTCCCGCGCCGACAAACGGGGTGTATTCGGTGACGGGAACCCTGAACTCTCTCTGGAAAACGTTCTTGCCGATACTGCGTCGAGTCGGCGACACGACGCTTCCCACGACCTCGCCCTCGGGCACCTTTACCGCGACCCTGTCGACGTCGGGCACGGAGGCAACTGGTGCCTCGCTCGCGCTCGCTCTACCTGACGGCACAGCGGGTCACGTCGCGATCAAGATCCACGCGACGTTCGAGCACGCCGCCTTCGCGGTGAACGCACCGGCGCAGGCGACGGTGGTCACCCCAGCGATGATCTCAGCGCTCTCAGGCCTCACGTCAGGGTCGCTCGCATCACTGGGATAGGTTCGTCGCCACAATAATTCTCGTCATTCGTCGACGCATGAATGAGAACTACGTGCGCGCCGCTTCAAGTATGTCGTCGGCCACTTTCCAGGCCAACGCCTCGTTGGGATTCGGTTGAAAACGAGTGGTTGGAAACGACGAACGCATTAACTGACGCATCGACCACAGATCGGTCTCGACGTGACCCAGAGCCGCCAGTTGCACGAGTGCGTTGCCCAGGGCTGCGGCCTCTACCGGACCGGCGTACACGGGCGTGCCGCACGCGTCCGCCGTGAGTTGACATAAGACGTCATTGAGCGCGCCACCACCCACGACGTGAACTGCGTCGATACGTACCCCGGAAACGGCCGATATCCCGCGCAGCGCCCGGCGGTAGGCCAGCGCGAGCGAGTCAATGATGCAGCGAGCGAACTCCGGAGCGCTCGAGGGGACCTCGGTGCCGAGGTGCTCGCACTGCGCGACCAATCGTTCTCGCATGTGGCCCGGACCCAGGAGTTCGTCGCTTTCGGCGTCGACGAGGTAACGACGAGGCGAGATCGACAGCGCATCGTTGGTCAACGTCGCCGCATCGAGGTCACGACCGTCGAGGGCATATTCGCGGATCACTTCCTGGAGCAGCCAAAATCCCATCACGTTGCGTAGGAATCTCGTTCGTCCAAAGGCGCCTAGTTCATTGGAGTAACCCGCCTCGAACGCCGCGACGTCGATCAGGGGCGCGGTAAGTTCGACGCCCACCAATGACCACGTCCCCGAGGAGATGTAGGCGAAGTTTTCGTTCTGCGCGGGAACCGCCAGAACTGCCGACGCCGTGTCGTGCGACGCAACGGCGATGACCTGAGTAGCAGACGAGACCCCCTCGGACGCGGCGCTGGACGAGGTGATCGGACCCAATACATCTCCGGGGCGCACTAGATCGCCGACCAGGTGCCGCGACAAGGCGAACATCTCGAAGAGTTCGTCGTCCCAGTCGCGCTGTCGGTTCAGCAATTGGGTCGTGGAGGCGTTGGTGATTTCCCACGCCGTGCGCCCACTCAGGTAGTAGTTCACCAAATCGGGAATAAGGAGGAGGCGGTCCGACGATCGAGCGACCTCGCCGTCGGCCACCAACTGGAACAAGGTATTAAACGTCAAGGGAGCAATGCCGTTGCGCTGATAGAGCGCCCAGGAATCGATGACGCCCGTCACCGTGTCAATCGACTGTTGCGTGCGCGGATCACGGTGATGTGCGGGGGGTCGAACCAAGTGCCCCGCCGCGTCAAGGAGTCCGTAGTCAACGGCCCACGAGTCCACACCGACCGACGACAACGCGAGGCCCTGGGCTTTCGCCCGACGCGTCGCCTCGCCAAGCCCCTTCTCGATTTCGTACAGCAGATACGGCAAGTCCCAAGAGAAGATCCCCCCCACGTCGTGACCGCCGTTCGCGAATCTCGCGACCGCTTCGAGTTCCAGGTGGTCGTCATCCAATGTCACGAGTAAGACCCGCCCACTCGACGCGCCAAGATCAACCGCACCGACCGCGACGGATCGAGTGGTCACGGCTTAACGCAGGAAGGCGGCGGCGACGCCCGAGTCGACGGGGATGTGCGCCCCCGTAGTGAGGGCGAGGTCGCCACCGAGTAGTGCGAATACGGCGCTCGCGATACTCTCGGGCACGACCTCGCGCTTCAAGAGGGTACGACCCGCGTAATACGCTCCGAGGTCCTCCTCCTTGACTCCGTACACGGCGGCGCGCTGGGCACCCCATCCGCCCGCGAAAATTTTGGAGTCCCGCACCACCCCGTCGGGATTGATCCCGTTGACGCGTATGCCGAGTTCGCCAAGTTCCGCAGCGAGTAGTCGCACTTGGTGGGCCTGATCGGCCTTCGCCGAACCGTAGGCCACGTTGTTGGGACCGGCGAACACCGCGTTCTTCGAGACGATGTAGATAATGTCCCCGCCCATCTCTTGTTCCTTCATCACCTTGACCGCCGACTGTGCGGCGAGAAACGAGCCCTTGGCCATGACGTCGTGTTGGAGGTCCCAGTCACGCTCGGTGGTCTCGAGCAGCGACTTCGAAATGGAAAGTCCCGCGTTATTGATCAAGATGTCCACGCCGCCAAAGGCCAACACAGCCTCGTCGACGGCGCCTTGCACGGCGTCCTTCGAGGACACGTCGATGGCGACCCCGCGCGCGACGTCGTTGGAGCCCAGTTCGCGCGCCACCGCGACGGCGGACTCGACGTCGAGGTCGGCGACGATGACGTGGGCGCCCTCGGCCGCCAGACGTCGGGCCGTGGCGGCGCCAATACCCGAACCGCCCCCGGTAACCAGGGCGACGCGCGACGTCAGCGGCTTCGCCTTGGGCATGCGGCGAAGCTTCTCCTCCTCGAGTTGCCAGTACTCGATGCGGAACTTCTCGGATTCCTCGATGGGCGTGTACGTCGAAATCGCCTCCGCACCCGTCATCACGTTGATGGCGTTGATAAAGAACTCTCCGGCGACGCGCGCCGTCTGCGCATCCTTGCCGAAGGAGAACATTCCCACGCCCGGCACGAGGATAATGGCCGGATCCGCGCCGCGCATCGCGGGCGAGTCTGAGGTGGCGAACGCGCGGTAGTAGGCGCTGTAGGCGTCGCGATATTGCGAGTGCAGTTCGCCCAGACGGGTAATCATCTCGGGAACGGGCGTGTCGGACTCCACATCGAGAATCATCGGTCGCACTTTGGTGCGCAAGAAGTGATCGGGGCACGAGCTGCCACGACTGGCGACTTCCGCGTGGCGTTCACACTCGAGGAAACTCAATACCGTGTCGGTGTCAAAGAAGTGGCCCACCTGAGGGCGATCGGTACTGGCCATGCCACGCAACGTGGGAAACAGGGCGATGGCCTTGGCCCGGCGCTCGTTCTCGGCCAATCGTGCGAATTTCGGTTCCTTCACGCCGAGGGGATCGCGTCGACCGTGCTCGGCGATGTAGTGTTCCGCGGTGCGAATGATGAAGAGCGCGTTCTCTTCACACTCCTCGCTCGTGTCACCCCAGGCAGTGATGCCGTGTCCGCCGAGAATGACGCCGATCGAGTGAGGATTCGTGTCACGAATCGCGGCGATGTCCAAGCCCAACTGAAAGCCCGGGCGTCGCCACGGCGTCCACGCCACTCGGTCGCCAAAGATAGTTCGCGTGAGCGCTTCGCCGTCCGCGGACGTCGCCAGCGCGATGCCCGAGTCGGGGTGCAGATGGTCAACGTGGGCGCACGTCACGAGCCCGTGCATCGCGGTGTCAATCGACGGCGCGGCACCGCCTTTGCCAAAGAGACAGTAGTCGAAGGCCGCCACCATTTCGTCCTCGAACTGTGGACCGCGATAGACATTTCTGAGGGCTCGCAGAGCGTCGAGTCGCAGTGCGGCGAGCCCGGTGAACTGGAGTGTGCCGAGATCGCCGCCGGAACCCTTGACCCACATCACGTCGATGGTCTCGCCACTGGCCGGGTCGACGACTTCGGCCTTCGCCGACGCGTTTCCCCCCGCGTAATTCGTGACGGTGGGGTCGGCCCCCAAACGATGCGAACGCTCCAACAAGTCCTGGACGGCGGCAGGGACATCGTAGGAAAGGTCCGGCATCAGGCGCCCCAGCCCGCGGCCTGACCGCCGGCGCGCTGCGCCTCGATGCGGTCTTGGTAACCCGAACGCTGGTAGGCGCCAATGGGGTCAGGTTCCAGCCCCATCTCGTCGCGCATCTCGGCGAGCATCGGCCGCACGTCGGTGTAGAAAGCGTCGGTGAAAATCGCGTTCGCCCCCAACACGTCGCCGGCGAGTTGACACGCGACGAGCGCGTCACGGTCGACCAACAGCGCTTTCGCGGTCGCTTCTTGGACGTTCATGACCGATCGAATCTCGGCCTGCACCTTGGGCTCGATGTTGTGGCACTGGTCCAACATGAAAGCGACGCCCCCCTCCGGCGTAACCACGCCCGCGTCGACGATCTCGTACATAATGCGAAACAGTTGATAGGGATCGGCCGCCCCGACCATCAGGTCGTCGTCACCATAGAAACGCGAATTGAAGTGAAAGCCACCCAGGCGGCGGGTCCGCAACAGTACGGCGACGAGGAATTCAATGTTGGTGGCCACGGCGTGGTGGCCCGTGTCGACGAGAACCTTGGCCTTGTCGCCGAGTTCGAGGCACTGCACGAGCGACGTACCCCAGTCGGGTACGTCCATCGTGTAAAACGATGGCTCGTAGAGCTTGTACTCGAGCAACATGTCCACCCCGTCGCCCAGGGCGGCGTAAGTCTCGGCCAATGCGTCGTGCAAGCGGTCCTGACGAGCTCGGATGTTGTCTTGTCCCGGATAGTTGGTGCCGTCGGCGAACCAGAGGCTGATCGCGAAGGACTTGGTCTCGTGGGCGATATCCACGCATTCGAGCAGGTGAGCAATCGCCTTGCGACGTACGCGCGGGTCGGGGTTGCAGACGCTGCCCAGTCGATAGTCGTCTTCTTGAAATACGTTCGGATTGATCGCACCAATCTTGATGCCCAGGTCACTGGCGTGCTTGGCGAGCTGGCCGTAATCGTCCACCTTGTCCCACGGAATGTGGACGGCAACCGACGGTGCGACGCCCGTCATGGTGTGCACCTGCGCGGCGTCTTCGATTTTTTCAAATGGAGTACGCGCGACGCCCTTTTGACCGAACACCTTGAAGCGCGTGCCCGAATTTCCGTACGCCCACGACGGTGTTTCAATCCACTGCCGCCGGAGAACGTCTTTGATATCACTTCGACTCAGCATGTCTGCCTTCTTTCTAACACTGCTAACGGTCTGGGGTGTCCATCCCAGAGACTTCACCCACCTACGCGAGGTGGAACACTTCCTCCAGCGGGCGCATGCCCTCGTCGGGCGCCCCCTCGAGTCCTACGAAAAACTCGCCCATCGACGCCTGCCAGCGCGCGTTAACTTCCGTCGCGGCCATCAGCTCCAGGCACCTCTGGAAGTTCTCGCACTCCAAGTAGCCGATTAACATCCCGTCGGGTGCGAGGAAGAGTGAATAGTTAGTCCACCCGCACTCGCGTAAGGCGGCGAGCATCTCGGGCCACACTGCGGCGTGACGCGCCTTATAGGCGTCGGTCTTGGCCGGGTTGATGCGGAGCCGAAAACAGACGCGTTGCATCACAGCGACGCTTTCGAACGGCGACGTAACTGGGCGCGAACTCGTACGACGCCCTCGCGGGCGTTCGGGATGAGGACACTCACGAGGAGCAGGCATCCCGTGACGATGCTCTGAGCCTGCGCCGATACGTTGATGGCCGTCAGCGACGACTGCAGGCTGGCGAAAATAGCGACCGACAACACGACGCCAAAGATTGTGCCTCGACCGCCAAAAATCGACACCCCACCGAACAGGGCAATGGCGACCACGTTGAGTTCAAGGCCCAAACCGGTATCCGACGCGGAACTGGCTTGTTGAAAGGTATAGAGAATGCCGGCGAACGCACACAGGAAGCCCGAGAGTACGTAGAGCAAGAACTTGATGCGCTTCACGCGGATTCCCGAGAAGTAGGCCGTCTCGGACTGGAGTCCAATCGCGTAGATCGATCGTCCCACGGAGGTCATGTGTAAGACCACTCCAAAAATGACGGCGAGCACGACGAAGATGGCGAAGTCGTAGGCGATGTGCGTACTACCGATGGGCAAACTGATCTTGGTAAACGAGGCGGGAAAGCCGACGGCCGTATTACTCCCCAGTACGATCAGCGCGATACCGCGATAGAGCGTCAACGTGCCGATCGTTACCGCAATGGACGGGAGGCCCAATTTCGTCACCAACAGACCGTTCAGCGCCCCGCCCAGCACGCCCACAGCAAGACACACCGCCATGGCGAGCCATATGTTCCAACCGTGCATGAACAGATATCCGAGGATGCTCGCCGAGAGTCCGAGCATCGAGGCGACGGACAAGTCAATCTCGCCCGTGATGATGATCAACGTCATCGGCAAGGCCATGATCGCGATCTCGCCGAAGTTCAGACCGGCGAAGAAGAACGTCTCGCCACTGAAGAAGTAGCCGGAGACGGTCGAGCCATAGATCAAGCTAATGACGAAGAGAACTACCAGACCCGATTCCCAGCGAATGGCCGAACGTAGGACCGAATTGAGGGTTCGCGGCTCTTCGTGCACCATCGGCAGCGCCGTCAGCTCAGTCGTCGCCATGACGCGCTCCTTCAACTCGCAAAATCTTCTCCGCGCGAACTGATACGTATCGGTCGAAGGCGATCGCCACCAAGAGCAGCGCGCCCGCCACGGCTTGATTCCAGAACGACGAGACGCGCGCTGCGACCAGCGCCTGGTCGATTGTGTTCAGGAGCAGTGCTCCGAGTCCAGCACCCAACACCGTGCCGCTGCCACCGAAGATCGCCACCCCGCCCACGACGACGGCCGCCACGACGTCCAATTCGTAACCGGTTCCCGCGGTGGAGGCGACGGTCGCGAACTCCGCGAGCCACAATGCGCCGCCCAGTCCCGCGAGCGCACCACTGATGGCGAAGGCGCTAAGGACGCGGCGCTGCACCCGCACTCCGGCCAAGACCGCGGCATCGGGGTTCGATCCGATGGCGTAGAGATCGCGCGCGGGGCGAAAGGTCCGCATCACGTAGCCAACAATCACGACCACGACCACGGCGATGACGAAGAGATACGGGATGCCCAGTATCGCGCCAGCGCCCAGATTGACGAACGACTGCGGGATGGCACTTGGTTGGATCTGAACGCCGTTGACCACGAGGGCGTCGACACCGCGAATGATGTAGAGCATGCCCAGGGTCACGACGAGTGCCGGCACCCGCGCGTACGCCACGATGACCCCGTTCACGACGCCGCACACCAGACCAATGAGCAGACCCATCAACAGGGCGAGGGGTACGGGCATTCCCGGAAAGTGGACGAACAGATCTCCCACCAAATACGCCGAGAGTCCGAGCACCGAGCCCACCGAGAGATCAACGTTTCGCGTGATGATCACCAGCGTCTCGCCAACGGCCAGCAACATAATGATCGACGGGCCCGAGAGCATCTGCTGGATCGACGCGGTGCTGGCGAAGGACGAATTCTTGAAATACGTCACGACAAAGACCAGGAGAATCGCCACGACGATGGCGAGTTCGCGGAAGCGCAGTATTTTGGTGACGAAGGACGCCCCCGAGGGAGCCGTCGTCAGGGGGTGGTCGATAACGCTCAACTCGCACCGACCTTCAATTGTCCCGCGGCGGCGCGCATGATCGACTCCTCATTGGCCTCGGACCGAGTGAACTGCGCCGCGAGTCGCCCCTCGTGCAGGACCAAGATGCGGTCGGCCACTCCCAACACTTCCGGCATTTCCGAAGAAATCATCAAGATGGCAATCCCCTGTTCGACCAACTCGCCCAAGAGACGGTGCACTTCCGCCTTGGTGCCGATATCGATTCCGCGCGTCGGTTCGTCGATGATGAGCAGCCGGGGCTGACGGGCCAGCCACTTAGCGAGAACCACCTTTTGCTGGTTGCCTCCCGAGAGGGTCAAGACCGGGTTCGAGAACCGACCAAACTTCAACTGCAGGCGCGCGGCCCACTCCGAGGCCAGTTTGCGCTCCGACGATTTGCGAATCAGGCCGAATCGACTCAATTGACGTATTGACGCGAGTGAGGCGTTGCGATCAATGGCCATTTGCATGACGAGGCCCTGTTGACGACGATCTTCGGGAACGAAGCCGATACCGGCATTCATGGCCTGCAGTGGCGAGCCCGATTTAAGTTTTTGCCCCGAGATGGTCACCGTTCCCGCGTCCACTTTGTCGATTCCGAAGATGCCTCGCGCCACTTCCGTACGACCGGCCCCGACGAGTCCAGCGAGCGCCACGATCTCGCCGGCGCGCACGTCGAACGACACGTCAGTGAAGACGCCTTCGCGCGTCAGATGCTGGACCTCGAGAACCGTCAAACCAGGAGTTCGCGCGTGGTCGCCGTAGATCGACACGATATCGCGTCCGACCATCGAATAGATGACTTCATCGATGGTGATCTCACTAATGGGAGCGGTCTTCACGAATGCGCCATCTCGCATGATGGTCACGCGCTGACACATCGCGAAGACTTCCTCGAGGCGGTGCGAGATGAACATGACCGCCGTGCCGGCGGCGCGTAACGTCACGACCACGTCGAAAAGTCGACGCACCTCGACTTCGGTCAACGCCGCCGTCGGTTCGTCCATGATGATGATTTTTGCGTTGAAGGAGATAGCTTTGGCGATCTCGACGATCTGTTGATCAGCCACCGATAATCCGCGAGCCAACCGACTCGGTGAGAGGGGAACACCCAGTCGCGCGAAGACATCTTTGGAACGCTGGATCATCTCGGAGCGGTCGATGCGCCGGCCCGAACGAAGGGGGTGTCGACCCATGAAGATATTCTCAGCCACCGTCAAGTCAGGAAAGAGCGTCGGCTCTTGATAGATCACCGAGATGCCCGCCTCGCGCGCGTCAATGGGATTGGCGAACCTCACCGGCTGACCGTCGAGGGTGACGTGGCCACCGTCGGCCACGTACACGCCGGCCAAGATCTTTACCAGCGTCGACTTTCCCGCACCGTTCTCGCCCAACAATGCGTGGGCTTCGCCGGCGTAGAGCGTGATGGAGCCGTCAGCGAGAGCCTGCACGGGACCAAAGAATTTGGTGGCACCCTCGACGACTAGGAGCGAAGGGGCGCTCGGGGAGCCTGCGGGTAGTAACTCGTCGGGGGACGCGACTACTTCTGGCGTCTCCACACCCTCCATTGGCAATCCCCCTGGTACTCAATGCCTCGTCCACGGCTGTCACGTCCACGACGCGCTCGGCTCAACGACACCGCAACGCTCCACAAAATGAGTGACGCGGGCAAACCTTATATGGATTTATTGAAACGTGTCAAGTACCGAGGGTTTGAAGTCGTCCGTTCATGGTTGCTGGTCTATCGCTGCGACGAGGCCCGTACCACGAGCTCGGGTTCAAATCGCACCTCGCGGTGCCGATGGTCGGGATTTCGCACCTCGTCAAGGAGTAATTCGGCGGCGGCCACCCCCAGTTCCAGTGCGGGCTGGCGTACCGACGTCAGCGCCGGTGAGAGCATGGAGCCGAATATCAGATCGTCGTAACCCACGACGGCGAGATCATCGGGTACCTTGACTCCGCGCGCGGCCAGCCCTCGCAACACGCCGAGCGCCAGGAGGTCGTTCGCACACATCACCGCCGTCGGCCGCGGTGATGTCGTGAGGATTCTCTCCACCGCTTCTTCGCCGTGGCGCACCGTGAGTGCTCCCACCGATAACTCGGTCACCTCGACGGGTCGCGACTTCGCGACTGCGCGGACGGCTTTTCTGACGCCCTGGCGACGATCTCGACACTGGCGGATTGTGGTGGGCCCGTTGACGAAGACGACGTCAACGTGTCCCGTTTCAAAGAGGTGGCGCGCGGCCAACTCCCCACCACGTACGTCGTCGACGGTGACCGAACAGAATTCATCGGCGGTCGCCTTGCGGTCCAGCAGTACCGTCGGCACCCCACGCGTCTTGAGTCCCGACAAACTATCGAGGTTGGCGCCGACCGGGGTGATCAAGACCCCCTCCACGCGATGTTCCTCCATCGCTCGAACGAAGTTCGCCTCGCGCTCGAGGGAGTCGTCAGTGCTTGCGAGCATCAAGACATACCCTTCGGCCTGCAATCGACCTTCGGCCCCGCGAAACATCTCAGTAAAGAACGGGTTCGAGACGTCCAACACGACTACGCCGACGGTGTGGGATCGACCGCCGCGCAGTTGATACGCCTGGGTATTTCGGATGAAACCGGTGGCCTCCACGGCGTCGAGGACCCGTTGGCGCGTGGCATCGGCGACAATATCGGGTCGGTTCAAGACATTGGAAACCGTCCCAGTGGACACGCCCGCCATCTTGGCGACGTCGCGAATTGTTACGGGCACCCACGCCTTTGGTTCGACCGGTGACGCGGCGCCACTGCGCTTTGAATTCATGGGTACGTCAGTCTCGCATTTCGCCTGTGCACGTGCAACAACTGTCATCTCGTCGTCACCACCGGACGACATTTCGTCAGTACCATCGGCAATTGGAGTAATAAGTGAAACGTTCCATGAAATATGTGGGGGCGGTACTTGACACGTTTCAATAGAAGGATATAAGGTTTGCGAAATTCGTCCAGTCCGAGACGTGACCGTTGGTGCGAACCAACGAGCGTCCGATGGTTCGAAGTAGTAGGGAGCTTTACGAGCGGTACCCGCAGTACAGGACACGTGATCAAAAGTCTGAAGTTCCGAGGACGCGAGCCAGACTCGATCATTCGGGGCGGGGCGACATTTAGGGGGGAAGGGGGCCGTGCGACGACATCGAGTCGTCGTGTCATTTACGCGTTGTGCCGTGACCACCGTGGTCATTGGCCTTTGTTCGAGTTCACACTCGTAACACCCGAAAGGAAATCATTCATCATGAAAATAAAGAATCGCACCGCTACGGCGCTGGTCAGTTCTGCGCTAGCCACCGTTCTGGTCGTGGGCTTGAGCGGCTTCGGCCTCGCTTCAGCATCGGCCAGCGGGACGCTCAAGAAGGGTCAGACGTTTTACCTGATTCCCAAGGACACTTTGAATCCCTATGAGACGTTGGAAGACGGCGGTATCAAGGCCGCACTTCAAGCGTTGGGCGATAAGGCTGTCATTAGTTCGGGCACTGTGGACACCGCGGCCGCTCAGATTCCGTCGATCCAGGCGGCAATTCAAGCTCACGCCGCTGGCATCGTGATCGCCGGTAACGACCCGTCGGCTCTGTGCCCGTCGCTAGCCCAAGCGCACGCCGCTGGCCTCGCCGTCGTCTCGGCTGACTCGGACGTCACCTGCCCCAACCACCTGTTCATCAACCAGGCCAACACCCAGCAGATTGGTACTTCAGAGGTCGACCTTCTGGCCAACGAGATTGGTAAGAGTGGCGAGATCGCCATTCTGTCGGCCGCGGCGACCGCGACCAACCAGAACTCCTGGATCAAGTACATGAAGCAAGAACTGAAGAAGTACCCCAAAATGAAGCTGGTCACTACCGTGTACGGTAACGATGACCCCGCGACATCGTTGACGGTGCTGCAGGGATTGCTCTCGGCCTACCCGACGTTGCGCGGCATCATCTCGCCGACCACCGTGGGTATCTCCACTTCGGCGCAGTACCTCGACACGCACAAGTCATTGCTCAAGCACCTGACTCTCACGGGTCTGGGCCTGCCGTCGCAGATGAAGAAGTACGTGCTGGACGGTACCGTGAAGAAGTTCGAACTGTGGAACCCGATCAACCTGGGCAAGCTAGCGGGATACGCGGTTGCGAACCTGGCGTCGGGCACCCTCAAGATCAAGACTGGTCAGACCTTTAGCGCTCCGGGATTGGGTAAGTACACCATCCTTCCGGCCGCCGCAGGCACTGGTCCGTCGGTTGTCCTCGGACCGCCGTTCGTCTTCACCAAGGCCAACGTCGCCAAGTTCAACTTCTAGTCATCACGCACAACTCACCCGCCGCGAAATCGCGGCGGGTGAGTTGTCGATAAAAGTGTCACGGAAGTACCCGTGCAGTGATCGCTTCCCCCAGCCACAGCACGCAACAATCCCCGCCGAAAACTTCGGCGGGGATTGTCGTTGAAAAGTAGTTTGCGTGGGGCGTGTCCGTGGCGTGAACACATCGTCAGCGCCGACGAATGCGGTCCCATCTCGATGGCGTCACCACCCAGGTTCAGTCAACAAACTCGAAGTATCGACGTCGTTGCGTCGGACTAAACGAGTACCACTTCAATATCGAACAATTCCGCCACCGCAGCGAGTTCCTGAGCACGATGGCCGGTTCCCAACGCCCAGTGGTGAGCGACCGCCGTCGAACTCCATTCATCACACCACTCACCCGGGTCTCGACCGAAGTTCACCCGAGAGGTCGTATTGCCAATCTGCAAGAGAGCTCCACCCACCACCTCACCTTCCGAAATTACGAAGCGAAACGAACCGTCGCGTAGTTGGGTCAGTCCGAGCGCCGTCACGGGTCCGTGCTTGACGTCGAACTCCACCGAGATTCCCCAGCCTCGCTTGCCGTGAAAGACACCTAATCCCCGCAGCATCGGCCGACGATCGCTAATGGCCAGATGGGCGGGACCATCGTGACCCATTTCCACGACACCGTCGGCGAAGTTCAGCGCTTGAAGTTCGGTAAAGGACCCCCCAGCCCCCAGACGGTCGAGGATCAACATCGCCAGTGACGTGCGAAGTTCGTACTCACCGCACACGGGTCGATGGCTCGCGGTCAATAGTGACGCGCCGAGAATCATGCCGGCGGCCAATCGCTCGTGTTGCTCCCCCTCGAGACCGCGGTGGTAGTAAGCCATGGAATCCAGATCGAAATCGGCCACGAGTCGCTCCATGCCAACGGCCACGCGAAGCGACCAGTCAAGATCATCGGAGTCCACTGAGTCCAGCAGTTCGAACGTGTCCTGGACCTCCACCAAGAGACTCGCCACGTCGTCATTGGACACCTCGGCCACACGAACACGGAGATCGTCGATCTCGAGGACTTCCACGTGCCCGCCCAGGTGCGCGGGAATCAAAGTGAGATCCGTCGCCACGTCGTACATGCCCGGATACAAGTGCCCCAAGAGCCCGTGGCGTCCGTGGCGAAGTGCCCGCTTGACCGCGGCCGCGCGAACCCATTTCTCAATTCGCCGCCACGCGCGTTCATCGGCCAAATATCCTGATACGGAACGAAAACTGAGACCACAGCGCTCGAAGGCGTTGGCCATTTCGGGAAGTGGACAGGCCCCGCAATACGCCAACCACGCTCCAGTGTCAAAATTTGTGTGGTCCATCTTTTCGGTGGGCTGGAGGTTGATGAAGAGCACATCCGCCTTCGAACGCTGCGCAATCGGAACTACCATCGTGGCGGTCATGTACGTGGTGAGAAACATCACGATGAGGTCGCATCCCGCTTCTCGCAACGTCTCGGCGGCAACATCCGCGTCTTGCGCGTCAGAGATGAAACCCACGTCGACGACGTCGGCGTCGAAGTCCGAGAGTCGTCGAGACACCTCCGCGGCCGAACGCCGCAATTGAGGAAGCAGGTCGGGGAACTGAGGCCAGTATGCACCGAGTCCCCCCGCGACGAGACCAATCTTTGGCCGGGCGTTTCGCACGGTCGAACCCCGAAACGTCCCTACGGTGACCTCACTCATTGCGGTTGTCTCCCCCGAGCCCGTCGCCGTCGACAAACTCACCCCTAAAACTATTGCATCACTGGTTGACACGTTTCAAAAGTATGATGTAATTTTCGTTCCGACTACATTTCAGTCATGGTTCTTGACCCCGAACTCCTCCCCTTCCTCGGTGGACCCAACACCGCCAATATGGACGACGTCCTCGGCTCACGCCAGATTGCGGACGCGTTGACTCGCCAGGAGGTGGCGTTGCGACCGGCGCCTCCCACAGGGGTGTGCTTCTACGACGACGTCGCCACTGACGGGACCAGAACCGTTCCCATCCGCGTGTATCGGCGTGACGATCAGGCCTCACTCGCCGGGGCGCTCTTGTTCCTGCACGGGGGCGCCTTCGTCTTCGGTGACCTCGAGTCAGAACACGATCGCTGTCTCTACTTCGCCCTTCACACGAATTGCGTAGTGGTATCCGTCGACTACCGCTTGGCCCCCGAATTTCCTTACCCCGCCGCACTCGACGACGCCGCTTTGAGCCTGGACTGGCTCGCGACGAGTGGCGATGAACTCGGGGTCGATCCTCGTCGCATCTGTGTGGGCGGCGCGAGCGCAGGGGGATCTCTCGCCGCGGGATTGACGTTGCGTTCGCGCGACGAACACGGGCCCCACATCGCGGCGCAGTTGTTAATCTATCCGGTCATCGACGACCGCGGAATGACGATCTCCATGGCCGCGTACGAGGTCTACGACCCGTGGGACGGCGAACGCTCGCGTAAAATGTGGCCACTGTACTTGGGTCACGACGGGGATGCGCCGGCCTACGCCGCCCCGGCGCGCGCACCGGATCTGCACGGACTCCCGCCGACATTCGTCATGAGTTGCGAAGAAGATCCCCTGCGCGACGAAGAACTCGCTTTCGCCCAACGCCTCCTCTACGCGGGGGTTAGCGTCGAACTCCATCACTACGCCGCGACGTACCACGGCTTTGACGTCATGGCCCCGAACGCTATCGTAAGTCAGCGCGCGCTACGTGAGCAGGCAGGCTTCTTAGAACGAATGATCGGCACGCCTTCGTCGTAGCGACGTGACGACGAAGGCCCCGTCGCGACACGGTGCCAAACGAACGCACCCGTGGAGTATCAACTTCAAATTGGCGCCGACGCGGACATGAAAGTTCTCCCACGAAAATGCCACTGTAGAGATATGAGGAAAAGAATGGCGAGTTGACGAGCGAACTCCTGACTCGTCAGCGAGGCTCGTGGCACGTGTGCTTCGCGTTGTGCGGGGGAGCGCGCTTGACGTTGACGTCTGTACATCTCGTTGACACCTACCGCGTCACCGGCGCGACGTAATGACGGGTGACGGTCGCGTGGACGCCACGTCGTCGAGACGGTTCGATCACTTGACCGACCGGATTCCGCACGGACTTCGCGTCGCGCTCGAGCGAGGTGCGTCCCCGGACGAACCTCTCGTGCCCCTTATGAGCGACCTCAGCGATGGCCGCGCACGTGCGGGCCTTCGTGGGGTCCACGCGCTCGTGGCGCTAGCGGTGATTTTCAATCTCTGGTCGCTGCAATTCGAACGACTGTCCGTCGCCTACCCCAATGACAGCGGAATGCATCTGCAAATGACCACGCAGGCAATGAATCTGTTGCGCCACGGCCTCTCACCTTTCGACCACTGGTACCCGCTGCTGTCACTGGGCTCGCCCTTCTTCGTGCAGTACCAAAGTTTGTCGGCCGTCGTCACCGGCGCCGTATCACTCCTCTTTGGTCCTCTGGCCACCTACGCCTGGTCGTTGTACCTCCTGCTCAGTCTGTGGCCGCTGTGCGTCTACTGGTCGACCCGGCTCTTGGCCTGGGGACGCTGGGAGTCGGCGATCGCGGCAGCTCTGTCCCCCCTACTTTTCGCTGTCACCGGAAGGGGATTCGGTCACCAGAGCTACGTCTGGATAGGGAGTGGACTGTGGTCGCAACTCTGGGCCATGTGGACACTTCCCTTTGCGTGGGCCTTCAGTTGGCGATATATCTCGCAGCGAAAATCGCTCTTCGGTGCGGTCGTGATGTTGTCGCTCACGATTGCGTTTCATTTCCTCACGGCCTACCTCGCTGCGCTCACCCTGGGCGTGTGGATCCTCATTCGACCCAGCCAATTCTTCTCACGAGCGACGCGCGCAATGGTTCTCGCGAGCGCTGCGCTCTTGTCGACGGCCTGGGTGACGGTTCCTCTCCTCGCGCACTCGAAGTGGCTCGCGGTCAACCAGTTCCAGGTCGGTACCACGATCGACGACTCCTACGGGGCGCGACGGGTGCTCAGCTGGCTCGCCACGGGAGAGATCTACGACTGGCGTCGCTGGCCAATCATTACCGTGTTCGTCGGCGTGGGTCTCGTCGTCGTCGCGCGGCGGTGGTACTACGACGAACGCGGACGCGCGCTGGTGGGCGCGTGGTTGCTGAGCCTCCTCCTCTTCTTCGGGCGCCCCACGTTGGGTCCCGTGCTCGACCTCCTGCCCGGTAATCAGAGCTTGTTGTTGCAGCGCTACATCATGGGCGTGCAACTCGCCGGATTACCCCTGGCGGGCGTTGGCCTGTTAGCGACGGCGACGCTCACCTATCGTCAACTCGTCCGATGGTGGCCGCGCGTTCTCGCAGTTTGCCGACGCATCGTGCTGCATCACTCACCGTGGCTACGAACGCCCCTCCTCATCGGTCTCGTGGTCGCGCTCCTCTTGCCCGGGTGGTCCCAGATCGCGAGGTACGACGATGCATCGGCGGCGTGGATCGTGACCCAGCGCAATCTCGCGCCCACCCTCGGGGCCCAACTGAACTCTCTCATCTCCTTGGCCCAGTCTCGCGGCGGCGGGCGCGTCTACGCAGGGATGCCCAGTAATTGGGGACACCACTTCTACGTGGGGGCCGTACCGGTGTACATCTACCTCGAACAACGCAATGTCGACGCGGTCGGCTTTACCCTGCGCACGAGTTCCTTGATGACCGACCCCGAGGCGTACTTCGACGAGGACGTCGCGGGTGACTACGCGGCGTTCGGCGTCCGCTACTTGATTTTGCCCGTCGGTCACGCACCACCGGTGCGGGCCTCCCTATTACATACGGCCGGTCCCTACCGACTCTGGCAAGTTGACGGTGCGGCGACATCGGCCCTCATTCAAGTCGTCGATACATACGGCGTCATCGCCGCGACGAACGCCAATCTCGGGACCCAGACCAGTTCGTTTTTACGCTCGACGTGGCCCGGGCGCGCCGTGTATCCGACCGTCGCCTTCTCCGGGCAGGTGGCCGCTCGTGGGACCTTGACGTCGCTCTCGCAGCAACGCGGCGTCGCCGGTATCGTCGTGCACCAGAGCCACGACCTCATTGAGGCCCAGAGCGCCGAGGCGACCATCGTGGCCCGTCGCCGCGCCGTCGTCCTGTTCAAGGTCGCCTACGATCCCGGCTGGACCGCCACGGTCGATGGCCGTGTGACGCCCAGCGAAATGCTCGCCCCCGCACTCGTGGGTGTGACCGTGACCCCCGGACGACACCACGTTGTCTTCAGCTACCACGGCTTCGCCTCCTACGACGCGCTCGACGCGATCGCGGTGGTGACGCTTCTGGGGGTCGCATTGGGACCGGCGTGGTGGCGAAGGAGAACTCGCGACGCGAAGTGAGCCGAGACGATGGTGGTGTCACACGACCGGCGTACCAAGTCGACGCCACGTCACACCATCGTCGGACGCTGTCCGCGCGTCGTTGTGCGTCTTCACATCAGGGGTCGTTGGCGCGCGAGCCGACGAAGAGTGTCGCGGCGCACCAGATTCCACGGCAGCGTGGCGACGGGCGCTGGCAGGATCCGATTGAACCAACGCATCAGCGCGACGATCCGGTCGAAACGTCGTTGCTCCCGTGGCCCCCACTCGATGCCCAGGGCGTCGCGAAAGGGGGGAAGGAGGTAACCCCCGGTGAGCAATCGATTGAGTCGGCGCACCACGTATCCAATGGGTCGCGGCAGGTATCGCAGGTCAATGAAATCGTGCAGGTACCGTGACGTCACGTCGTCCACTTCGATGTCGGCGATCGCGGAGTTCCAGTACGTCGCGAACTCCGTGCGATCACTAGGCCACCGGTGTGCGGGCACTTGCAGCGTCGTGGCAAATCGCGAACACCTCTCGAACAACGCATCGGCGATTTCGTCAACGACGGGACCGTACAACGTGACGTAGCCCTGGAGACAACCCAGGTACATGCATGCCGCCACCCACAGTTGGAGTTTGGTGTCGAACGCGTCATACGCGACGTCGTCGTGGGGTCGAGAACGAACGTGGCGGTGCTGCGCATTGACACTGTGTCGAAGTTGGCCGCGCTGGGCGTCGGTGCCGTAGAGGGAGGTCCAGATATAGGCGAGCGTCGTGCGCGTACGCTTAATGGGGTGACGGATCAGTGAACCACTGGGGACGCGACTCTCGGCGACGGCGCGGCCAATACCGCGACGACTCAGTTGCATCACGACGTTCGCCGACGCCGGCGCCAGCATCAGCCCGCGCAACAGACGCGCCTCGAGGTCGTCAACGGCGTCGTCACGGCGCGCGCGTCGGCCGAAGGTGAAGGTGTGTCGCACCCCGATAGCGTAGAGACGCCCTAACGCTGGCGTACCGTAGCGTCGCCGCCACCCACCGCGTAGAGGAATCCTGACGGCACTCGCAGTGAGCGATTGGGGGTGCCGTGAGACACACGGTGTTTTGCCAGGATGTGGCCCTCGCGCACTAGTTGCAGCGTGCGCGCCGTCGTCCCCGCGTTCGTCCGTAGGTCGAGGTAGGCAGGTCGGTGACCCGCAGTCCATCGATTCGGCCACACCCATGACACAAGGTCTTCGACGTGCAGGTGCACCGTGTGGGGTGGCGTCGCGACGCGATGGGCAAGTTCTCCGGCGACCACGTGGGCGACGTCGGCGCTCTCAACGGGGTGCACAAGGTTCCTGGCCGCGTACACGGTGTCCACACTGGCGCGCCCCAGTTCGTCGCTGGCTGGACTCCGCGTGCCTCTCGACCCATCTCGAGTCAAGCGCGCCGCGCGAGTTCGTGAGCGGGAATCCAATCACCCGTGAAGACGATCGTGCCCGGCGCTTCACGCGGTGACGGCGCGTCGCGATCTCTTCCAAGATCACGCCCTGTACTCGTCGGGTCCCGAGGATCTGAACGACGCGGGTGCCGCAGAGTTCTGACGCGCGCCCAGGCGCGCGAAAAAATCGCCGCACTCCGCACGCTCTGGTGACGCGCCGGCCCGGTGACGAGGGCGCGCAGGGCTACACCGACCTCGACGCAGCGGCGCACCTCGCCGTCTTCGTCGACGACGAGGGCCCTGGTCTCCGAGGTCCCCTGGTCGATAGCCAGAATTCCTGGCGCCACTGACCCTGCCGGACTCGTGGTGTGACGCGGTGTCAACGCACTGACGATACGCCACTTCGTCCCAGCGCGGAGTGGTCGCGCGAGCCGCTAGAACTAATACTTGAGAACCAATTCGCCCATGCGTACCATAGAGCGACCGATCGAGGGAGGTCGATGAATGTCAGTGTCGTCAGTGGTCGCACACCTCTTCGAGGGCCAACTGCCCTTTCGCGTCGAAGCCTTTGACGGCAGCGCCGCGACACCCACCATCGACTCACCCGCCAATGACCTCACCCTCAAGATATTGCATCCCGAGGCGCTGCTGCGAATACTGCGTCGGCCGAGCGAACTCGGCCTGGTGCGGGCATTCGTCGCCGGCGACATCGAACTCGACGGTGACCTCGACGCCCTCTTCACTCTGGAGGTACCCCCGCTGGGTTACCTCTTTGCGCCCAGCACCGTGGGGCCCCTGTTACGTCTCATCGGGCCGTCGCTACTTCGCCCTCTTTCCCCGCCGCGCGTCGAGGTGCGCCAACGTGGTTCTCTGCATTCGCGCAGCCGTGATCGCGACGCGATTTCGCACCACTACGACGTCTCGAATCGTTTCTACGAGATGGTCCTCGGACCCTCCATGACCTATTCGTGTGCCGTCTTCGCTCGCGAGGACGACACCCTCGAGATCGCTCAGCGCCGCAAGGTCGACCTCATCTGCCGCAAATTGGGATTGGAACCGGGGATGCGCCTCCTCGACGTCGGTTGCGGATGGGGGGCGATGGCCATCCACGCGGCGACCACGTACGGCGTGTCCGTCGTCGGCGTCACCTTGTCAATTGAGCAACAAATTTACGCCAGCGAACGAGCACGGTCCCTGGGTGTGGGCGACCTGTGTGAATTTCGGCTGCAAGATTTTCGTGACGTGCGCGACGGACCGTTCGACGCCATCAGCTCCATTGGCATGAGCGAACACGTGGGCAGGCGATCACTCGCCCCCTACGCCCAACAGATGGTCGATCTCTTACGCCCCGGTGGTCGCTTCCTCAATCACGCCATCGGTCGACCCATCACGACGAAGGAGGACCCTCGACCCTCGAGGATCGCCGAGGGCTGGCGCCAGACACAAATCGCGTGGGGACTACGTGGTCCCTCGCGGGTCCGCAGCGACTTCATCGAACGCTACGTTTTCCCCGACGGCGAACTGCAGGACGTGGGCACGATGGTGTCGCTGTTTCAGGCCCACGGCCTAGAGGTTCGTCACCTCGAGAGTCTTCGCGAGCACTACGCACTGACCTTGCGGTACTGGGTGGACAACCTGGTCAAGCGCTTTGACGAAGCCGTGGAGGAAGTGGGCGAACAACGAGCTCGGGTGTGGCGGCTCTACATGGCGGGTTCGGCCGTCAACTTCGAACACCACCACCTCGAGATCCACCAAGTGCTCACGGTCAAGTCGGGACAGGGTCGCTCGGGTCTCGCGTGGCGCCCAGACTTCGAGCCGACTTTCTAGAGGTGCCCTGCGTTTGGCGAACTATATGCCAGCATTGACCCATGGTCGAGACAAAATCGTGGCAAACCCACTGGCATAAGCACCCGGGCGTGCGATCGGGCAACCAGTTAAGTCGCGGCGAGCGCGCCGCCGACAAGATGCGCGACACCATGGGCTCGTGGCCATTCGTTTTCGGTTTCTTTGCGGTCATGATCCTCTGGGCGGGCACCAATACATTGCTCCTCGAGAAAGTGATGCACCACAAGGCCTTCGACCCGTACCCCTATATATTGTTGAACCTCTTCTTGTCGATGATGGCCGGAGTACAAGCGGCGGCCCTCCTGATCGCCGCCAAGCGGTCCGACGCCATTGCCTCCGAAGTAGCGGTGCACACCGCCTCGAACACCGACGACATCAAGGTGCTCCTCGTCGAGAACACTGACTTGACGAGCGCGGTCAAGAGAAATACCGACCTCCTGGACGAGTTGCACCGCCACGTGACCGAGATCGGTCGTTCCCTCGGTGTCATTGCGGGGCGTTTTGACCCCGGCGACGTCACGATTGACGTTGATCACGACCACGGACACGACCACATCGCGGACGATCCGGTGGGGGATTCTTCGGGTATCTAGGGCTATCCGCGAGAACTTTCGAAGTTCGAACCCAAATTTTGTCAAAAACTTATCTTGCTTCGTTACGTTGAGCCCATGGACACCGTGGCGATGGGACGTGGCGACATGGGCAACGCACGCTCGACGAAGCGGTCGGTGACACCAGCGTCGCGACAACCCCACGGCGCGCGTGGCCATACGCCCGGCAAGGGTCCCCAGCCGCGAACCGCGCACGCCCTCGAGTTACTCTGCGGTGTCGGTTTCGGCACCGTGGTGGCCTTGGGTCTGTCGGTCGAAAGTCGCGCCACCCTCGTTAGCCGAGGAGGTTGGGCTCAGGCCATCGGGCGCCTCAGCGCGTTCAGTGGCTCGTACCTGCTGCTCGTCATGGTGGTTCTCATGGCTCGTCTGCCGTGGCTCGAGCGCACGGTGGGTCAAGACACTCTCGTGCGCTGGCATCGCCGCATCGCTCCCTACGCAGTCTCCCTGATCTCGCTGCACGTCCTCAGCATGATTCTTGGTTACGCGCAGATGCTGCAGACCAGTGTCTTCCACATGCTCTGGACGTTCTGGGTGAACTACCCCGACATGTTGGCCTCGTCGGTGGGATACGGCCTGTTGCTCATGGCGGCCTTCACGTCGATTCGCATTGCGCGATCAAAGATGAGGTACGAGACGTGGTGGATCGTGCACCTCTATACCTACCTCGGCCTGGGCCTGGCCTTCATGCACCAGATCCGTACGGGCGTCATGTTTATCGGCCACGCGCGCACCATCGAACTCTGGACAACGTTGTGGATCGCCACGGGGGCGCTCATCGTCCTGTTGCGTATCGGCGTCCCACTCGTGAGGAATTCGCAGTACCAATTGCGAGTGGCCAACGTGGTGCAAGAGGCCCCGAACGTGTACTCACTCACCGTTACCGGCAAGAACATCAAAAAAATGGCCGTGTCGGGTGGCCAGTTCTTTCAGTGGCGGTTCTTGTCACGCGGCCTGTGGTGGCACAGTCACCCCTATTCGCTGTCCGCCCTGCCGCGGCCGCCGTTTCTTCGAGTAACGGTCAAGGGACTCGGTGACCAATCGAGTGCCATCGCGCGACTAGCGCCCGGTACTCGTGTCATCGTCGAGGGTCCCTACGGTGTGTTCACCCGTCACGCCACCAAGAGCAATGACGTCACCCTTATCGCCGCCGGCGTCGGCATCACGCCGATTCGTGCGCTCCTCGAAGATCTGGCGCCCCACCTGCGCGTCACCGTGATCGTGCGCGCCACGCGCGTCGATGACATCGTCCACGCCCAAGAGATGAAGACGTTAGTCGCCGCTCGTAGCGGCCACTACCATGAGATCGTGGGAAGTCGAAGTGAGGTCAGCTTCGACGACGCCACCCTCGAACGCCTGGTGCCCACCATTCGCCACAACGACATCTTCGTCTGCGGCCCGGCCGGATTTACTGATTTCGTCGTGGCCGCGGCGGAGCGCCTCGGCGCCGCACACGAACAAATCCATCACGAAACATTCACCTTCTAAGAATTGAGTCCACCATGCCCTTACGAGAATACCGACGCCAATGAAGCGCTCCCCCATCGTCGCCGTCGGCACCGTCGTCGGACTGGCGTCGGTACTGACATTTCATTCTTCCCCGGTCAAGCTCTCCTTGAGTGCACCGACGTCAACCAGTACCTCTCTGCCCACCACCACCAGTACGCGAGCTCCGACCACCACCACCAAACCCACCACCACCACCAAACCCACCACGACGACGCCGACCACCACAGTGGCCCCGACGACCACAACGACCCCCACGACCACAGTGCCTCCGACGACGTCGCCCACCACCACGACGGCGCATTCCACTTCGACGACGAGGCCCACGACAACCACGACGTCGAGGCCCACCACCACGACGACGCCGACCACCACGGTGGCCCCGACGACCACAACGACCGTGGCACCCACCACCACGACGACTAGCGCGGTTACCGGAGTTCGTACCGTCACGGGCCCGCTCGTCAATTACTTCTACGGCGAACTCTCGGTCAAGGTCACCGCCAATGGCAAGAAGATCAAGTCGGTCACCATTGGAACACTCACCGACGGAGGGAACCCTCGGTCAATCACCATTGACCAGTACGCCATTCCGATCCTCGAACCCGAAGCACTGGCGGCACAAAGTAGTTCGATTCAGAGCGTCTCGGGAGCCAGCTATACCAGTGCGGGTTTTCAAATGTCGTTGCAGTACGCGCTGAAGTCGCTCGGTATCTGATGGGCTCTGCAGCGACCTCGACGCGACACCTCATCGAGGTGATGGGTACCGTCGTCACCGTGGACCTCTTCGGTGACGTGGACGATCTCAGCGCCGCCGGCGTGATCGAGCAAGTTGAGGAGATCCTTCGTGAAGCCGATCGCGTCTTTAGTACGTACAAGGAGTCAAGCCCCCTCAGCCGCTTGCGTCGCGGGGAGGTCACTCTAGGAGAAACGCCGGCCGTCGTCGGCGACGTCCTCGACCTGTGCCAGCGCGCGAAGTCCCTGAGCGCCGGTTGGTTTGATCCGTGGCACCTCCCCGGTGGCATCGACCCGACGGGCTACGTCAAGGGGTGGGCGGCGCAGCGCGCACTCGACCACGTGCGCATCCTTCCCCTCAGTGGCGCGATCGTCAACGCCGCGGGTGATATTGCGTCCTTTGGCGGGCCCACTCCCGACACCGTATTTCGTACCGGAATCGTGCGACCCGACGACGAAGGTCAACTCGCCGCCGTGGTCGAATTACGTGGATCGCTCGCGACGTCAGGGGAGGCGCAGCGTGGCGCGCACTTGTTCAATCCCTTCACCCGCCAGTACGGAGCCGCCGTGGCGTCGGCCAGCGTGGCGGGACCGGACCTCGGGCTATGCGACGCTCTTGCGACCGCCCTCAGCGTCGGCGGACACGACGTCATGGTGCTGGTGGAGAAGCTGAAGGACTACGAGGCCATGACGATCGATGCTCAGGGTTCGATTCGCGCTACCCCCGGCTTTCCGTTCGTACGCGATTGAGGTCTAGCGCCGCACGTGGCGGCCGTGCACTGGCGCCAAAAGAATCAGCGACAGGTAGGTGACCACGGCGATCGCGACGTGCATCCAGATCAGCACAAAGACCGCCGTCGCCGATTGACCCAGGTACCAAATCGCTACGTCGGGGATGAATAGGACGAGGGTCACGGCAATCGCCGCTCGAAAAAAGAGCCACTTGGGCTGTGACGAGATGCGCGCCACGATTGGCCAACCCGCGCACGCAATGATCACGCCGATGATGGTCAGTTTGGAGTAGTCCGAGAATTGGAAGTGCGAATAGCCGCGGGTCTTGGGAAACACCGCCACGCCTAAGCGAACGAGGACGGCGTCAGCCGCGAGCGATCCCACCAGCGCCACGACGGTTGCCACGATGACCGACACCATGGGCGGAGGTGTCTTGGGATGAAAGTCCACGCGAAAACGGCGCAGCCACGGGCGTAGCGCCGCGGGAAATGAACTTGGACTGAGACTCAACGAGCGGTGTTCTACGGACGACGACATTCCGCAATTCTAATTTGTGACGCTCAGGCGCCGGAACGTGGCGGAAATTCCAGGTCTTCTAGGAGGCCGCGAAGTTGGCGTCCCATCTCTCGCGGATTGCCCGTCAGCTCGCCAATCACGTCTCCTTCGAGATCACTATCGTCATCGGGCGCGTAGAACGAGACCTGCATTCCGCGACCCTTGGATCGAGCTTTGACCACCCACGGCAAACCGATATCGCCGGAATCGTGTGTCGCCATGATGGCGCCGTCACGATCGAGCCCCAAACTCCATTGCGGTGAACGGGCCGCGTCCAGGATTCTCGAAAGTGAGTCTCGCGACGAAGAAAGGGCCATACGCCACCCTACGTCTACCGAGTTACACGCAACCGTACTTACGACTGCGCGGGTCTCAACCCTGCAATCGAACGCGCGCCTGCGTCAACTCCAACAGTGCGGCCTCGCGCCCCACGTAATTCTCGACCTTCACCCATTTTCCTTCGTCCAAGTCCTTGTAGACCGTGAAGAAGTGACTGATGCGGTCCAGCGTCACCTTGGGAACATCGGTGATGTCGGTGGCCGACTTCCACGCGGGATCGTACGCCGGCACGGTGATGAGTTTGGCGTCCTCTCCCTTCTCGTCGGTCATGACGCACATGCCCAAGACTCGCGCCTCGATCAAGCAGCCAGGAAACGTCGGGTACGCCGTCAAGACGAGGGCGTCGAGCGGGTCACCGTCACCACCGAGGGTGTCGGGAATGAAGCCGTACTCCGCCGGGTAGCCCATCGATACCAAGAGATGTCGATCCAACTTCATTGTGTTGGTCTCGTGATCAAATTCGTACTTGTTCTGGCTCCCCGCGGGGATTTCTACGATGACGTTGATGGTCTCCATCGACGTCTCCTTTCGAGTGGGGTGCCCACCGGCACCGCGTCATCTCACCTTAGTCAGCCCGACGCTGTCACCCCGGCGACGACCAACGTGCAACCACACGCGCGCGGCGCCCGCACTGGCGCTCAGTATCGACGCCCTCACGCGACTGCGTCCGTCATCTCGTACGCTGGAACAAAAGGAGCACCATGAGTATCTACGTAGTGACCCTGCAGTGCGTTGACCGCCCCGGCATCGTTCTCGCCGCCTCGAGCGCCATCGTAAGCGTGGGTGGCAACATCGTGGAAAACGATCAGTTCACCGATCCGGTCACCTCACAGTTCTGCATGCGCACTCGTTTCGAGACCGACGCCGAGGACCTCGACGAGGTTCGTAACGCCATTGTCGCGGCCCTGGCCCCCTTCGCACCTCGGCTGCGCATCCGCCTCGAATCCTCGCGCCGTCGCGCTCTCGTGATGGTGTCCCAGTACGACCACTGCCTCGCGGAGTTGCTCTACCGTCGTGATTCGGGCGACTTACCTCTAGACATTGTCGCCGTGGTGAGCAACCACGCTGACTGCGCCGAACTTTCCGCACGATATGGCGTGCCCTACTTCGAGATACCGGTCACGGCGAGCACCAAGTCGAGCGCCGAAGACGAACTCCGTGAACTCCTGACCCGCTTTGACGTGGATTTCGTCATCCTGGCGCGCTACATGCAGGTGCTGTCGGCGAGTCTGTGCGCCGAATTGACCGGGCGGGCGGTCAATATCCACCACTCGTTCTTGCCGGGCTTCGCCGGTGCGCGTCCCTACCACCAGGCGTACGAACGCGGAGTCAAACTCATCGGCGCCACCGCTCACTTCGTCACCGCCGAACTCGACGAGGGACCGATCATCGATCAAGACGTCGTTCGCGTGACGCACGCGCGACGCCCCGAGGACCTCGTCATTCAGGGACGCGACGTCGAGCGCACCGTGTTGGCACGCGCCGTGTATTTAATCGCCGAGGACCGTGTCGCCCTGGTCGGTCAGCGAACCGTCGTCTTTTCGCAGTAGTTCACGTCACCGCGAGACGCGCGGAGAAACGCCCATCGAGGTACGCGCCGCTCGTCATGACGTCGGCGAGGACCTGCACCGCGTCGTAGACGTCCACGTACCGCAAATACAGCGGCGTGAAACCGAAGCGGCAGATGTCGGGAGCTCGAAAGTCCCCGATCACCCCGCGTTCAATCAACGCCTGGATGACCCCGTACCCGTCGGCGTGGCGCAAAGCCACCTGACTGCCCCGTCGATCGTGATCACGGGGCGTGAGAAGTTCGAAAACGCCGGGCAGGAAGTCGTCGACCAACGCGACAAATAGATCGGTAAGCGCCAGACTCTTGACGCGCACGTCGGCCATCGTGGTGCGTGCCCACACTTCGAGCGCACCGTCCAGGGCACCGAGGGCGATTACCGACGGCGAGGACGTCACGTAAGCCCGCATGCCGCCGGCCGTTTCGTAAGTCGACTCGAAGTCGAAGGGACGCGCGTGCGCCAGCCAACCCGGGAGGGGATTGCGCAACACCCCGTGCCAGCGCGACGCCACGTACATGAAGGCGGGCGCGCCGGGTCCGCCATTCAAGTATTTGTAGCCACACCCCGCGGCGAAGTCCACGTCAGTTTCCGTGACGTCCAGGGTCACCGCCCCCACCGAATGTGCGAGGTCCCACAACATGAGCGCCCCCACCGAGTGGACGGCGGTAGTGATTCCCGCCATATCCAGCATCTCGCCGGTGCGAAAGTCGACGTGCGTCAGCATCACCAGAGCGACGTCGTCATCGAGGTGATCATCTAACGTGTCGCGATCGATCGTCTTAACGATGATGTCTCGTCCCGCCAGACGAGCCATCGCCGCCACGATGTACAGGTCCGAGTGAAAATTAACGGCGTCGGTAATCACGACGTGGCGCTCGGGTCGCAGTTCGAGCGACCCTCCGATGATCTTGGCCAAAAGTAACGTCAACGTGTCGGCGACCAGCACTTCATCCTCGAGCGCGCCGATCAGCGGCGCCAATCGATTGCCGAGGACCAGCGGCGCGTCCATCCACCCCGCGGCGTTCCAGGAACGTACGAGACCCTGGGCCCATTCGCCGTCGATGACCTCGGACACCCGACGCTGTAAGCCCTTCGAGACGGGGCCTAGGGAATTTCCGTCGAGATAAATCTCGCCGTCGCGCAAGATGAACTCGTCGCGTAGTGGCGCGAAAGGATCGTTCGCGTCGAGAGCGAGACACTCGTCGCGGGTGGTCATAGGACACTCCTAACTTCCCAGAGAAGGGGGTAGAGGCGTTGCGACAGCGTGGTATCGAGATAGGCCATGCCCTCCGATCCCCCGGTCCCGAGCCGCCGACCGATTTGGCGCCCTGCCATCATCATGTGTTGATGACGCCACATGGCCAAGCGCTCGTCGTGGTCCATCATCAGCTCCGCCACCGCGTGCAGCGCGGACGTGGGAGCCGCGCGGTGCTCGAGGTAGAGCGCGCGTACCAGGTCGAGCAGATCGTCGTTGGGTGCCTTCAGCGCGTGACGCAGCGAGAACTCGAATCCGCCCAACAACGAGGGTGCCTCACTCGTCTCGCGTAGCCACGCGCGCTGGGCGTCGTCGAAGAGATCGAAAGTGAGCATGGCCGGCTTACCGGCGCCACTGAGAAATTCAATACCGCGAAACTGAACGGATTGGAAGCCCGACGCGGGGTCGAGGGGATCGCGAAACGCCAAGAAGCCCTCTGGCGACATCGTTTCGAGCACGCGTAGGTGCTCAATCAAGAGGTCCTCGATGGCGATCATGCGGCGTAAGTGCGCCGTGGCGTTCCACGGTTCGCTCACCCACAACGCGGCGCACGCACGGCGTAATTCGTCGATGATGACCTTGAACCACAACTCGTAGGACTGGTGCACCACGATGAACAGCAGTTCGTCGGGTGCGTCGTTGGTCAGGGGAACCTGCAGGGTCAAGAGGTCGTTGATCTTAAGATACGTCGAGTAGTCAGTTCCCGCCACGACCAGCAACACTACGACGCGCCGCGAGGAGTGGCCAGTCGTTTGGCCCCTAACGGGTCAGTGGCTTGTAACGGATCCGATGCGGTTGATCGGCGTCAGTGCCCAGGCGCTTGTGTCGCTCGGCTTCGTAATCCGAGAAGTTCCCTTCGAACCACCGCACGACGGCGTCGTCTTCGAACGCCAACACGTGCGTCGCGATACGGTCGAGAAACCAGCGATCGTGACTGATCACGACGGCGCAGCCCGGAAAAGAGAGCAGTCCGTCTTCGAGCGCGCGCAGCGTGTCGACGTCGAGGTCATTGGTCGGTTCGTCGAGCAATAAGACGTTGCCACCCGTGCGTAATACCTTGGCCAACTGCACACGATTGCGTTCGCCCCCGGAGATCTCTCCGACTTTCTTTTGCTGATCCGATCCCTTGAATCCGAAGCTCGCGACGTACGCTCGCGCGTGTATCTCGCGGTGACCAATCACCATGTGTTCCTGGCCACCACTGATCTCGTCAAAGACGGTGGCCTGGGCGTCGAGGTTGTCACGTGATTGGTCCACGTAGGCGAACGCGACCGTGGAGCCCACTTCGATGGTGCCCGACGTGGGCGCTTCGAGACCGACCATCATCTTGAACAACGTGGTCTTGCCCGCGCCGTTGGCGCCAATGACCCCGACGATGCCCCCGGGGGGTAGTAAAAAGTCGAGGTCCTCGA
>Ga0207933_1000510_pt1 | contig 37185 bp, 28 predicted proteins | sample NGESurdeep092012_4_FD_184488 | JGI IMG/M metagenome (GOLD analysis project Ga0207933, IMG submission 184488) | Arctic peat soil microbial communities from Barrow, Alaska - NGEE Surface sample F53-3 deep-092012 (SPAdes) | ecosystem: Environmental > Terrestrial > Soil > Wetlands > Peat ... | reverse complement strand
GCGGCGGCAAAAGGGCTTCCGGTGTAGGGCAGCCCAAAATTTTCAAATCTTTCCTTTTCGGAAACTTCGAGGCTGGCGGCTTGTTCGAGTAGAACAGGCACAACGCGGCGGGCAATCTCGCGGCAAAGTTCGATGTTTTCCCGCCAAAGACGTTTTTGTTCTTCCGATGCAGATAGCCGGATGGACTGAAATTTTTCTCGCCATTGGTCGCGTGACAAAATGGACGAATGATCGAAGTCGGGCTGCGCGACGGCTGAATGAAGATTTTTTTGCTGCGCGAAAAATTGCGCGTCTGCTTCCGTGTTGGTGTGCGAAACGTGAACCTTTTGGAGCGCGGCGTTTTTATCCGCCCACGCCTTCAACTGTTCCCATTCCTTTTTGTAAAGATAGACGCGAGAAGAAGCGTCTAGCACCGTCAACACAAGCCGCGCCGAGCCGGTGAGCTTCGCTTTTTGGTCATCATCGGCGCGGAGAAGTGCGGAAACACGGCCTAAAAATCCGCGAACAAAACTGACTTCAGGCGTGAGATTTTCTGCCGGGCTTGCTTCCGGCTCCGTTTGATTCAAATTTTCGCTCATCTACCAATGCGCGTCCGTGCCCAAAAACCGCCAAATCAGCTTGCAAACACTCGAAAAGTCGCGCCCAAAGTCTCTGCCCGGTTGTCCGTGAAATGCCCAGCAACGCCGCAAATTCAGTTTGAGTTTTCGGTGCCGATGGACAGCCTTGGAGCATTCCGAGAACAACCGCCTTGGCAGAGATTTCAAATGGATTCCGCGCGCCGTGGAGGATCGTTTCGAGAATCTGGCTCGTGTTGAGGCGGGGCGGCGCGGGTTCGGTATCGTCCGGCGGATCGTCAAAGTAAATGTCAGGCTCGACAATCGGCACGGGGCGGCCATCGGCTTCAAAGCCGGGCGGAGCGTGCGGGTTGTCGAGGGCGTCAGACATTTAGGTCAGTTTGTTATTGCGCTCGGTTTGTTTTTCGGGTTCGCTACGCGAACCAGCAACATCTTCGGGATTTCTATTTCTTCTGGGGCGGTCATTTACGGTAGCGGTAATCAATCGCCGACAAGATTCATCGGCAACAAATCATCAAATCCTGATACGTTGATTTTGAATTATGCGTTTATTTTTGAAAAGTTGGCGCATAGAAAGAGTCACGAATGTAAATATACCTTGCTGGATGGTCTGAATTTGTAGGGTTCCCATTTTATTTTCCGGCCTCTGCCGCTTGCGATTCCGTTTTGGTTGCGGAATGGTTGCGCGTGGTTTCAACCAGCGTGAGGATGGCAGCGGCAGCGGTGTCGCGGCGTAACTGTTCACAGATTGAACAGTTGCAACCATTGGCCGGCAACATGGCTTCATCGGCTGGAAATGCTGGTTGATCTTTCATCGTGTTGAATGTTTCATCGCGCGCCGGTTGTCTCTGTCTCTCCCCCTACGGGGTAGAGAGACAGGAGACACGTCTCCGGCTTGTCTCCGGTTGTCTCTGGAGAATTGGCGGAGACAAAGCTATTTGCGGAAGTAGGTTTCATGCGATTTGTTGAAGCTGATTTTCTTGGCCTGCTCTGCTCTGGTGATGTAGCGGTATGCGCTGCCCCGGTAGCATCCGCAATCGTCCATGATGGTCTTGGCAAGCGTGGTCTTGGTGCTGCCTGTTACGGCGCACAATTCGCGCACGCGGTCGGGATTCATTAAAGGAGTAGTGTCTTTCGCCCCGGTGATGTCCTGCTCCCACTGGCTGACGTCCACGGTCGGGTCAACCTCATAAATCATCGTGTCGGGATTCAAACGCACAGCGAAAGTTTGAAACTCTTTTCCGTTGGAACATTTACCGCACGCGACGATTAGACGGTCGTTGCTGTCGGCGTCCACGGGCGCAAGATTGATCTGCGCTCGCGTCCAAGCATGAAGCGTCTTGGAATTGCGCCCGAAACTGGCGCGGTCAAATCCAGTCGCTTTTGATGCACCGGCCTTGCCCGTGAGCGCATGATGTAGAACCACGATAGCCCGGCGCGGATTTCCCTTGCGGCAGATACGCGACAAGGTTTGCAGCGTCAACTTCATGTCCGCGTCTTTGTTCAAGTCGCCGATGGCAAAATCATTCAGCGGGTCAATGACGATGATGTCCGGCGCATGAAGTTTGATTGCGGATTGGATGTTGGCAATGGCGTCGGGTGAATCAAGATTGACGAAAGTGTCCGTGTCATTTTCAACCGTGTGGAATTTCACGCGGGCGGCGAATTTCGGCCAATCGTCGCCCAGCCATGATTTCACCGGGCGCAAATCCGATTGCAAGCGGCGGTTGGTGTTTTCGGTTTGGAGAAAAAGCCAGTTGGAATTTTCTTTCCCCGTCTCGAAATTCCAAAACTTGCGCCCGGTAGCAACACAAGCTGCCAACTGAATAGAAGTGCGCGACTTGCCCAAACCCCCTGCGGCGACGATGACAAAGGATTGCCCATCGGCCATGATCCGGTCGCCCAGGATGATGTCATCATCATTAAACACCATGTCGAGAATTTCATCCGGCGTGCGGATCGTGAATCCGTTTTTCGTTTCGCCGATGTCGGGCGGCAGAGATTCGACATATTCATCCATGATCGAATCCGGCGCGGCCTGCGGTGTCCACGTCGGCACAAATTCAGCTTTGCCAATTTTCGAGCGCAATTCGTGGTTCACGCCGGTCACAATGCCCGCGCATGAAGCGTGAAAACATTTGATCGTCGGCACGCCGTCCAGCATCACCTTGCAATCCTTCGCGCCATTGGCCGACGTGTGAAGATGTTCACCGGGACATTTACAAAAACCGCTGGTTGCATCCGTCCATTCGACCAGACCAAGAATCTTTTCTGCAATCTGTGTGCGTGTTGAAGGCAGATGTGCCGATGGCGCGGCCAAAGGCTTGACGCGCTCGGCCTTTGGTTCAATCGGCAGCGGGTCAAATGGGACTGCGGCAAAATTCCAGTCACTTGCATTGTCTGGTGCGAAACAAAGCCGTTCCAGATTTTTGCAGGCCGGGTCAATTTCAATGCCATAGGTGTCGAGAAAATGTTTCGCCATTGCCGCCACGCTTTGACCATGCTGTTCGGCGTTGCCGGTGGTTCGGCATAATGCCTTAACGCCGAACCCGGATGGACTGACGGAAACTGTGAGGAGATGCGGGTCGCTGGCGAGTTGGTCATAAACAAGGCCGACACGCTCGGCAGTTAGCCCGTCAACGTCGGCGCATAAAATCTGCGAATAGGTTTCAAGATTCTTGTCGCCACGAGCACTAAAGATTCCGCTCGGCATGATGCCCGGAAGTTTCTTTTTGTCGGCGTCAACGGCCTTCTTCGCTGATTTTGGATCTCCAGTCTCGGCTAAAACGCTAGCATATTTTTTCCGAATCTTGGCGACTAACTGCCGATGCTTGCCGGTGCGGAACAAACCTACAAGTTGAACTGCTGGCATCCTCTGACTCGGTTGCGCGATGGCATCGTCCGTGATGGAAACGAGCGGGTTAAACTCTGCGGTGGATTCGCTCTGAATTTGTTGAAGCTCGCCTTCATTACATTCAGGGCAACCGCAGTCCGTAACCTTGCTGCCGAATTTATTACAATCGGGGCACTGGTGGTTGTCATTGGCCGACGTCTCCCTTGTGAAACGAGTTCCGCAATCGTTGCACTCGTAAAGCGCGACGGCCTCACTGTCATCATCAAATTCCGCTTCGCATGAATCACACTTGAGCCGAGGCGTATTCTCTATTGTGGATTCGTCCGGCGTGATCGGTGCCAGGATGTCGGCGCGGGTTGAATCATTGGTCGGCATAAGTCCTCCCTTCTGAAATGGTGATGCTGTGGTGATCGGGATTGCTGGCCGGGCGTCGGTGAAGTTTTCCGTCGGCTATAAGCTGGCCGTCAAATTCGAGTCCGGCGGCGTGCATCGCGGCGCGGAAATTTTCATCAAAGCGCATGGCCGCCTTTCCGCTGCCGCCGCATGGCACGTTTTGCAATTTGCTTTGGCGAGAATTTACCGGAGCCGCTGACGATCTGATTTATTCGCTGCCAGCCGGATCCGGAAATTTTTTTATGCGGTGCTTTCATGCCGCGCCTTTCCGAATAAACGCGGCGAGTTCCGCCTTGCTGACGAAAACGGCCTTGCCGCGCCGGTAGTGCGCTAGACCTTGTTTGAAGTAACTGCGGAGCGTGTTGCTGCACACGTCAACCGCTTCTTTGGACTTGGACAAGCGAAACAGGTCAAAACTTGTTTCGCTGCTTTGAGCGTTAGTAAAGCTGGTTGCTTTCATCGGCTTCACTTTCGCCGACGACAAAATTATTTACGAAGCAACCTTATCCGTTCTTTTTTTTGCTTTTTGGGGAAAAGTCCGGGGTCAATACTTTGAGGATTTTTGCACGGGCATTTTCAACCGTTCGGATTGTAGAATCTTCCCCGACTAATTCTTTGGCCGGCTTTGTCCAAAATTCTTTCGTCATTTGCTCATAACCCAATTGCTTGTTGATGGTCTGCTTGAACACCATGCCGCCCAGCGGGCTTGCTATAAACTTCCCAATCCGATTCTGTATTTTTGGCAAAGCCACCATGAGTTCTTCGGGTGACTGTGAAAACAATTTTGCCAAGTGAAGCGCGCGAGAAATTTTTTCGTGATCGCGGGTCACGGGTGCATTTTTGGCAAAGCTTACAAGCGGCAAGGTGTATCTGATATTCCAAGGTTTGTTTTCAACGACTTCCGTTTTAATTGCGTCAAACGACTCCGGGCACAAAAACCAGTCCATCAAAAGCCATGCGTCCATGTAAGTCCAGCGGCCACGCACCTTTGACTTAATGAGGATTTTTTTTACGTCCTCGAACAGCACACGATTGATGTGTAATTCTTCTAATTGTTTCGCGCTCGGCTGTTTCTTCGGCCTGCCCATTATTGGATTTGTTTTCTTTTTCATGGCGTCAATTTTGGTTGTCAAAATTATTTCGCGGCCTTTGGTTTGTTGGTGAACACTTCCGGCAACCGTTTGAGCGATTTGCGGACGATCTCTGGCGACGTGTGCGTGTAAAGCTGGTTCACGGCGTCGGAATTGTGGCCGACAAGTTCACGCGCCACCATTTGCGATGCGCCGCGCTCTTTCAACATGGTCACGAAATTATGCCGCAAGCTGTGGAAACTTAACGGGCTGACTGCCCGGCGGCAGGAACGGCCTACACCCTGATTTGTTTTCTGGTATTTTTCAGATAGCCCGGCGACTACAAGGATGTCCCGAAACGCGGCGCTTAACGGCGCGGCTTCATCCGCGTTGTAAATCGCCGCGTATTCTGGAAACAGAAAACTTTCCGGCGTCGCCTTTGGCGATTTGCGGCGAAGCTCGCCCAAAAGGTTTATCAGAAATGGCGACACAATCGGGATTTTAAGCACGTCCGGCGATTTGATGTCCACGACCTTCACGACCTGATTTTTCAAGTCCACGTCGCGCCAGCGCAAGGTGGTGACGTTGCCAAGCCGCAAGCCGGTGTAGAGTCCAAAGACGATTGCGAAACGCCAGAAGTCATCCGGCGCGGCGGCATAGGCGGCACGGATTTCCTTTTCTTCAAATGGACGGCGGGAAATTGCAACCTCCTCCTTTGACCGTTTGTAAGTCGCAACGTCTTTAACCGGGTTGCTCCTGATTTTTTTATTTTTCAGCGCATGGGCGAAAAACGCATTTAACACCTTGCGGTGTCCGTTCGCAGTCGAGGCGGATGTCCGCGCTTTTACGCCGTTCAAGAATTGCTCCAGCATTTCGCCAGTGATGTCGCCAATGAGCGGCGCGGTGTCGCCCGCATGAAAGTATTCGAGGAACGCATTGAGTCGGCATTTGTAACTGACAAGCGAACTTTCGGTGTTTTGCCCTCTGAAGCTGTCCAGATACGATTCAACCGCGCCGCGCAAGGCGATCCGTTCAAGTTCGCGGCCAGTCAGAGAATTGAAAAAATCTTCGCTCAATCGCCGTTCGCGGCTGGCGTCGGCCATGAGGTCAAAGAGCGCAAGTTTCTTTTCAGCCTCGACGCGGTTTGTTACCTTTGTCGAACGATTGAACAATTTATTTCCAACTCGCCAGCCGATTTGCCAGAACTGCGAGCGCGGATGTTTGTATAGCCAAGCCATGCCCGGAATATACACGTCCAAGCAAGTCCAAGCAAATCATATTTGTTCACTATGGTTCAACATGGCTAAAAGCCAATAAAAACGACTGTTTTATCCCCTATTATGAAACCTCGCGTCCGATTTGCTCCATCGCCCACCGGCTACCTCCACATCGGCGGCGCGCGCACCGCGCTTTTCAACTGGCTTTACGCCCGCCACACCGGCGGCACGTTTATTTTGCGCATCGAAGACACCGACGCCGCGCGCAATTCCCAGGAAGCCGTGGACGTCATCCTGAACGGCCTCCGCTGGCTCTGCCTCGATTGGGACGAAGGTCCAATCGTAGGACAGGCTTCCAGCCTGTCCAGCGAGCGCGTCAGCGCGAGCATTGAAGTGAAGGTTCCGCTGGCTTCGCCAACGGTGACAGGCAAGATGCCTGTCCTACCTTGCAAAGGAAATTTCGGCCCCTACTTCCAATCACAACGCAGCGAAATTTACAAACGTCGCGTGCAGGAATTACTTTCTCGCGGCCTTGCCTACGAACACGAAGGTGCAGTGAAATTCAAAATGCAGCGCGAACCCGTCACCATCCACGACCTCGTCGTCGGTGATGTCGTCCGCAAACTCACCGACCGCGAGGAACTCGATCCCGACTTCGTAATTCTGCGTTCCGACGGCCAACCTGTTTTTCATTTCGTCAATGTCGTTGACGATTTGGAAATGGACATTACGCACGTCATCCGCGGCGAAGATCATTTGAGCAACACCGCCAAACACATCGCGCTCTTTCAGGCCTTCGGCGTCAAGCCGCCGCACTACGCGCACATCCCGCTGATTCTAAATCCTGACGGCAGCAAAATGAGCAAGCGCGACATCGGCGCCTCGCTCACCAGTTATCTCGACGAAGGATTTTTGCCCGAAGCTGTCGTCAATTATCTCTGCCTCCTCGGCTGGTCGCCCAAGGACAACCGCGAAAAACTGTCGCGCGCCGAAGTCGTAGAACGCTTCGACCTGCCGCAGATTCTCCGGCACAACGCGCGGTTCGATTACGAAAAACTCCTATGGTTGCAAGGCGAATACGCGCGCGAACTGGCCGATGACCGCTTTTACGAGCTCGCCGTCCACGCTTTTGCGAAAGCCGGGATGGACACAAATAGATTTCCGCTCACATACGTCAAAGCCGCGCTCGACACCTGCAAAGGCAAATTCAAACTCTTCAACGAACTGCCCGCGTATGCCGGATTTTATTTTCGCGACGAATTTGAATACAACGCCGACGACGCGAAAAAAGTTTTCATCCCCGAAAACAAACCGCGCCTCGAAAAACTCCGCGACGCTTTTGCCGCGCTGAATGCCTTCGACGCTGCGACGCTGGAAACCGCGTTGAAAGAAACTGCCAGACAACTTGGCGTGAAAGCCGGCGCGCTCATCCACCCGACGCGCCTCGCCGCCACCGGCAATCCCCACGGCCCGAGCCTGTATCATCTCCTCGAAGTTTTGGGCAAAGAAAAATCACTCGCAAGGATTGAAAAGGCGCTTGCCGCCATTGGCTAAATTTGCCAACAATCCGTCATGCCGACAATTTTAAGAGTCAACGGCTACCAGTTTTATTTTTACGCCGAAGAAGGTAGCGAGCCGCCGCACATTCACGTTGCAAAAGCCGGTGAAGATGCGAAATTCTGGCTGTCGCCCGCACGGCTCGCGGTCAATCATGGTTTCAGGCCGCACGATTTGCGGGAGATTGCCGGGATCATTGAAGAAAATGAAACGCTGATACTGGAGAAATGGAATGAGTTTTTCAGACCTTAAAGTCAAACGCATTGAGACGACCGCCGACACTTTGACCGTCGAGTTGATGGATGGCCGCGTGTTGTCCGTGCCGCTGGCATATTATCCCACGTTGCTGCATGCGACCGAGACCGAGCGCAAAAACTGCCAGCCCATCGGCGCGGGCTACGGCATCGAATGGCCGGAACTGGACTACCACTTGAGCGTCGAAGGATTGATGCAAGGACTGCCCGAAGCGCCCGGATTGCGCCGGGCAAAAGTGGCTGCGTAAAAAAGCGTGAAAGCTGGCATGCTCATCCACCCGACGCGCCTCGCCGTCACCGGCAATCCCCACGGCCCGAGCCTGTATCATCTGCTCGAAGTTTTGGGCAAAGAAAAATCACTGGCACGGATTGAAAAAGGGCTTGCGGCTATCGGCTGAACTTGCCATGTATGCACATACTCGCAATTTTGGAACTCCTAATTTTTGAAAACTCTGAAACAATTCAGTGCAGTAAAGTATGAGAACCTGCTCATAAAGCATCTTTCACTCGGCGGCAATGTTCGCGATGCCACAGGCAAGCAGCTAGTGGGTCAACAAGTGCTCGCGGTATGGAATGAGAAAGGAATTCACGACATTTGTGCTGTGCATTCCGTGACAATGGAGGACTTCTGCAAAATTTACGCAGCGTGTATCGAGGCACTGATGCCTAATCCGTGCATCTTGCTTGGTCAGTCTAGTAAACGCGTCATGCTTGTCCCCTCAATTTTTCTTTTTGAAGAATGGCGCATTCGTGAGTCTTTCGGCATGATTGCAAAACATACCGCCGACCTTTCCCCAGAACCAAAAATCACGGCTTACACAGAAGCAATGGTGGAAATCGCGCGGCAAATAAAGATAGTTCATGATACTGCACGCGATCCGGCTCCGTTTCTAATTACGCCAAAGGGCGGGCTTCCTCTTAGTGCCGTTGACCCTGTTAAACGTCAACGCGGCTGCGGTTGCATGGCCTTGATACTGCTCTTTCTGATCGGGCTAATCATTTGGTGGATTGTGAAGGCCCAACATTAACGACGAAGCTCTTAAATTAATCTAGCTTTGTCCTCTGCTGTCCGCTTGAAGAATGACTGCAAAACGCGCGTTCATCGCAACGGCAGAATCCTTCATAAGCGCTACTATCTCGCTTTGATACCATTGCCAAGCGTTCTGTAAATCCATGGTCTCGCTATTTGTTAAAGACAAACCTTCTATGGTTTTGGGATGCATCAAACGGTCACGAACTAACAGTGTTCTTGTGAAGGCTTGATGACCAGCCGAGCCATATGACATGGCATAGTTGCTCCCACACAATCTTCCAAACACAACGCCAGTAAATTTGAAATTATCGTGGAAACGCAAAAAACGTCGTTTCGGAACATGCTGTTTGTCCAAGACGGGTTGGCCTACGGCATCAAGTTCAATCTCTTTTAGTTTCGACAATTCGTCGATTGAGAGTTGCGTCTGAAGCGGATCGTGAAGCCGCAGCACAACTTGTTTCAGAAGAAAGGAAAAGCCTTCCACGAATGCAGCGAAGATTCTGACCTGACTTCTCCGCAGAAATTGATCGTCACAATTGGCCGACAACTCTCGACTGCCACGTTCCACATCACGACCTAGTTCTTGCGCCATCGTCTCTAAATTCCGAAGCACGACGAAGATTTCTCGCACTTGCTTTAATGGAAGACTTTTGACTTGCCTGTTCATGTCACCAGCACCGTAGCATAACCGTGTTCAATCCGTGGCTAAAAAAACCATCGCCCCCAACGCGTCCAACGCGCGCCGCCTTTGCCAAAACCATTCGCGCCGCCGCCCCTCGTCCGCCAGCGTAGCGATTGGCTTTCCCAGCGCCGTAGGTGCGACATATTTGTAGAAACCAACCAAAAAAAGATTTTCAAGCTCCGTAGGAGCGACATATTCCGCAAACCATCCATCTGCAAACCACCAACGAAAAATTTCCCGAATATGCCGCCCCTAACGGGGCTTGTGATTTTCCGGTTTCGGTTTCTACAAAGATGCCGCTCCTGCCGGAGCTTGAAAACCGTGACACGAATTGCACGAATTTTCACAAATTGAATCCGCGTCAATTCGTGAAATTCGTGTCAAAAAAGTCCGTGTTTCATCCGTGTTCAATCCGTGGCTAAAAAAACCATCGCCCCCAACGCGCGCCGCCGTTGCCAAAACCCTTCGCGTCGCCGCCCGTCGTCCGGTCGCGAAGCGTCCAACGGAAATCAGCCAGCTACGAAGTGGCTGGATGACCCGGCAAACAAATTCATGCGTCCTGAAATCTACCGCGTGGATGCGCCGACGGCTTGCGCGCTCTGAAACAACACCACGTCGCGGCTCGCGCCGGGTTCGGGCTGCACATGGATTTGGGTTGGAAGTTGACCTTCCTCGTCGTAGATCACCAGCGTATTGGCATCCGGCCCGGCGTTGAGCCAGCATTCAGGAACATACATGCCCGGTGCCGGGACTTTTTCCGGGTAGCGTCCGAGGTTGTGTCCGTTCACCCAGACCGAACCGCGCGAAAGTCTCGAAGTTGTCACCCGCCACATCGGATTCGCGCCGGTCGTTCCAGGCGGCGCGGCGCTGAAAGTCGTCTTGAAGAACTGCGGGCCGTTGAACGCCATGCCATCTGGCAACGTCTGCCAGCCGGTGGTCGAATCCGGATTACCCGGACCGCCGCGTTGCAGCCAGTTTTTCAGCGTGGTCGAGTTTTGGTAGGCCGTGACTGAAGCTGATGTGTAGAGTCCGCCATTGTTGCCGGTATTTTGCACCAAGACGGAGAGAACGTTAGTGCCGTCGGCCTTCCATACGCGAGTCAGGTCAACATTACAGGGAACATTCCATCCGGTGTTCGTCGCCAAAGGAACTCCGTTCAAATAAACCCGGCAGTTGTCATCCACACTGGCAAAGTTGGCGGTTATGGTTTCCGCCGATGGAATGGCCGGCAGCGTGGTCTGAAACCAGGCATAGCCCGCCTGTCCGCCAAATGCATCCGTGCCAAAGGTGTAATTAGTCCAGCCCGAAGCGTCCAAAAGCGGCGGCCCCGATCTCATCGCCGCCCGGGTCGTCATCATGACGTTCCAGTTCGTCAGCGACACGGAGCCGTTCACCGGAGGTCCAAAGAGGCGTGCCGCCCCGCTCAAACCTTTTGCATACAAATTGGAAATCGAGCCGATGTAGGGATAAAACTTGTTGCGACCGGCATGCGACGTGAACACCGCGATGGTGTGGCTTCCGGCGCTCAATGCCGCAGTAAATGAATTGGCTGACACGTTCGCCGCTGGAACGGCCACTCCATCCACAAACGGAAGCATATGGTCACCCACGTTTCCAAAGAAGATGGAATTGGTGTCGGCGGCGGGAACGTTGATCGTGGTGCGATACCATGCGTAGGAACTGACATCGCCGTCCGCGCCCATTTGCTGCGGTCCCGATGAACTCGACAACCAGCCGTCGGCGTCAAATCCGGGGGCGGCCTCACTGGTTCCGCTCTTGGTTTGCCAGGCCGTCAGTGTCACTGCGCCGGGATGAGGATCGGGCGATGTGATTGCCGACAATGACATCGGTGCGTCGGCGGAACCATAGGCGACCACCGGATTGTTCGCGGGATTTTGCCACGGTTTCTCCGTGACGATTTGCAAATGGCCGTTCGTCACTGCGGCATCGCCCACATATTGCGGACCGCAGATAACGTAGTTCTGCCCGCCCGCGTCCACGAACCAAGTGTCATCGGCCATCGTATCGCTTACCGCGAGGATGCGCACACGCCGCGAGCCGGTCTGAAAACTGAAATTGGCTACGCCGTTGGCGGCATAGGTGGTCTGGAGCGTCAGGTTGGTTCCGTTGAGGCTTAACGCCGGAGCGCCGGTGGAAATCGTCGTGTCCGCCGGGACATTGAAATAAAGTTCCGCTGGCGATCCAGTCTGGCCGTAAATAATTATCGTGGTGGTGTCGGCTTGCTGGGTGATGCCCAGGATGCGGGTGGGTGCAACGTTCAGCGTGACGCCGGGAATGATCGTGTAACCGGTGACGACGGGAATGATTTCATTTCGATTAACCGTCAGCGATCCGGCCTGCGGATATTCGACGCCATTGACGCTTACCCTGGTTGTTTGGGCTGATGTTCCCTGGTTGCCCAGAAACAAAATGGTTCCCGCGGCCGACGCGCGGGCGGTCACGCGAACCGCCGGATTCGTGGAAGCGTTGGCGTAAGTGACGGTGGCGTTGTCGCTGGTTTCCAGGATGTTTTGGAAACTGCGCGCGAACCAGGCGGCGCGTTTGAACTTGTAATACTCCGGACGCAGGTCGCCAGTTTGCCCCACGGCGGACCCATAATCATAGCTGGCCGCATCTTCGTCATTGTTGAAATAATCGAAGTCGGTGCCGCCGTGCGCCATGTAGTAATTGTAACCGTTGCCGCCGTAGGCGATGACTTTCCAGGTGTCCCAGTCCTTGTCGCGAACGTCCGCCGCGCTCTCGCCATAATCACTGAACCAATTGCACCAGAATTCCGTCGTGAACCACGGGCTTTTGCGCGAGGCGCTGCTCCACGGCCGGTTTCCCGCCGGGTCGCCTCCATGATGAACACCGCTGAAGAAATAAGGCACCTCCAATCCATTCGCCAGAGCGTTGGTTTGCAGAAACCGGAAATAAGGATTGTTCAGACCGTCGGTGCCCGCTCCGCCTGGATGTTCATTTTCGAGCTGGACGAGGATGACGTTGCCGCCGCGGTTGATTTGATTTGTGGCAATGATGGGCAACAGATGGTCCCAGAAACGGGTGACATACTGTTCAAACGGCGCATTGGCGTTGCGGACTTGAAGATCGGGCACAAAGCGCAGCCAGATTGGATAACCGCCGCTGTCCCACTCGGCGCAATAATATGGTCCCACACGCGCAATGGCATAAAGTCCCAGCGATTTGGCGAGCTTGAGGTAGGCGTCCAGATCCCGATTGCCGGAGAAATCAAACTGGCCGCTCTGCGCCTCATGATAATTCCAAAAGGCGTAAAACTCGGTGCAGTCAAAACCCGCCCGCTTGAAGCGCATCAGCCGGTCCGCCCAAAGTTTCCGAGGCACACGGGCATATTCCATGCCGGCGGAGACAATGAAGGTGCGCGCGCCGTTGATCAGAAATCCCTTCCCGTCGAAATTATCAACACCTTGCGCGGCAAGTTGCGGGGGAAAGAAGTTGTCATTGGCGCGGACGTTTGGCGGCATCAGCGATGCCAGCAAAACGAAGACGCCCGTGGTGATGGTTTGGATTTTGTTCATATTGTTTGCCGCGTGCTTGAATAGGCAGATTATCTACAAGCATTCCGCAGGTCAACAGGTCTCGAGTGCTGGTGATTGCACAGCTTCCGCGAATTTCCAAACTCAAACGTGCAAAGCATTTGTTGAAATGCCGCCCGGTCAAATTGGAGCGTTCATCATACGACGTATTGATTCTTCCGCACGGAGGACGCCAGCTTGAATCCGAGTCTTGGCACCGGTGCATTGCGCTGGCGCGTAACGTCGCGCCAATGCGCAGCTCCGGCGCGACGGCCGCAGGACGTTTCATCAGGCTTGCATGGGTTTTCGACGGATCCAAAAAACAGGTCTGGCCGGATTAGCCCTCAAAGTCCAATCTCAATTGGATTATTCCCGTTGCCCCAAATTTGGATCGGATTTTTTGGCAAGCCGCAGAATATTATAAACCACCGGCGTGGCGATGAGCGACAGCAGGACTGAAATGCACAGCGCGCCGATCACCGCGACGGCAAGCGGCTGCAACATTTCCGCGCCGGCACCGATGCCATAAGCCAGCGGCAACATTCCCAAAGCGGCGGCGAGCGAAGTCATCAGCACCGGGCGCAAACGGCGATGGCCGGAACGCACCAAAGCTTCAATCAGTTCCACGCCGTCCGCCTCCAGTTGCTGCACGAAGTCGAGCATGAGAATTCCGTTTTTGGCCACGATGCCGACGCCGATGATTGCGCCGAGAAATGAAACGATGTTCAAAGTGATTCCGGTAATCCAAAGCGCGGCGACGGTTCCAAACATTGCCAGAATCGCGCCGAAGACAATCGCCAACGGCTCATTGAACGAGCGAAATTCAATCAACAGCACGGTGAACACGAGCACAATCGCGGCGATCAAAACCATCAGCAGATTGTGAAATGATTCCTGTTGTTGTTGATAAAGTCCGCCGTATTCAATCGTGCCGGGCGGCAGCCATTTGTCCTGGCCCAGTTTGTCCTGAATATCCTTGATCGCGCTGCCAAGGTCGCGGCCTTCGAGCCGTGCGCTGACAATAATATCCTGCCGCAAATCATCGCGGACCAGTTCCACTTCGCTTGGTTCGAGGCTCACGTCGGCAACTTGATTCAATCGCACGACTACGCCGTTGGCCGCGCGCAACGGCAGTTCGCGCAGCGCGGAAAGTTGATTCACGCTCTTCGGCTCGGCGAGGACGCGGATGTTGACGATTCGGTCGCCTTCCAAAACATACGACGCCGTCTGGCCGAGCTGCGCGGTGTTCACGGCATCGGCAATGTCCTGGACGCTCAACCCAAATCGCGCGGCGTCGGACGGGCGCACGCGGAAATTGATGGACGGCCCGGTTTCCGTCAGGCCGTCGAACGTGTCCACGACGCCGGGAATTTTTTTGATCTCCGCCTCCACGCGTGGCGCGATTTTTTTCAACCAGTCCAGATCGGGCGAAAAGATTTTAATTTCAATCGGATCAGGCGTCAGTTGCAGATCGCCGATGACGTCCGTGAGAATTCCCGGAAAATCCCAGCGGATGGCCGGGAATTGCTCGTTGTAAGTGTGGCGCAATTCCGCGATGACCTCGTCGGTCGTATGCGTGCGGTTGCGCTTGAGCTTGACGGCGAAGTCGCCGCGATACGGCTCGGTGATGAACATCCCCATTTCCGCGCCGAGCCGGCGCGAGTAGCTTTCCACGTCCGGGTTCGCGGACAAAATCTTTTCGGCCTCATCAAGCTGGCGCTCCGTCTCAGTGAGGCTTGTGCCCGGCGGCGCCCAATAATCAATCACAAAACCGCCTTCGTCAAAGGCCGGCAGAAAATCTGAATCCAACTGCCGGTAAATGAATACCGACGCGACGAGCACAGCGCAGCACGCGAGCAACGTCAGCCACCGAAAACGCAACGCCGCGCGCAGCGTGCGTTCGTAAATGCGGATGACGCGCGTCAGCAGCCAGCCGCCATCCTGCCCGGCCGGTTCGTGGCCATGTTCCATTTTTTTCCGGTCGCGGATGAACCACGCGGCCAGCGATGGCGTGAGCGTGAGCGCCAGAACCAGCGACGTAAGCAACGAGACGACCATCGTCAACGCCAGCGCGCGGAAAAATACGCCGGTGATGCCGGACAAAAATGCCAGCGGGATGAAAACGACGACCGGCGTCAGCGTCGAGCCGATGAGCGGCGTCAGAATTTCGCCGATGGCTTCTTGAATTCCCGTCAGGCGCGGACGGCCAGCGGCGATTTTCACGCACATCGCTTCCACGACGATGATGGCGTTGTCAATCAAAAGCCCAATGGACGCCGCGATGCCGCCGAGCGTCATCATGTTGAAACTCATGCCGGCCAGCTTCATTGCAATGAGCGTGATCAAGACCGTGATCGGAATCGTGACGATGGCCGTCCACACGCTGCCCCAGTTTTTCAGGAAGAAATAAAGAATCAGCACCGACAGGATTAGCCCGAATAAAATCGCGTCCCAAACGCTGCCCACCGAATCGCGCACGAAAAGTGATTGATCGTAGAAAAATGCGAGGTGCATATCCGGCGGCAATTCCTGCCGGAGCTGCGCGAGTTGTTTTTTCAACGCGGTGGCGATGTCCAGCGTGCTGCCATCGGCCTGACTTTGGATGTTCAACAGCACGGCATCCTGGCCTTGCGCCGTGACCGACAGAAAGACCGGCTCCGCCCCGCGCGCGACGCGCGCCACATCTTTAATTAACACCGGATGACCGTTGCGCGCGGCGATCACCAGATTTTCGATGTCCTCCGCCGAACGGACGCGCCCGTCCACCGTCGTCAGGTAAAGATGATAATTTTCCTCCATCATGCCGGCGGGCGCGAAAAGATTGTTCTTCGTGAGCGCATCCGTCACGTCCGCCAAACCAAGCCCGGCGGCCTGCAATTTCAACGGGTCAACGATGACGTGAAATTCCGGCTGGCGTCCGCCGGTGATTTCCACGCGCGCCACGCCGGGAATTTGCAGGAAGCGCGGTTTCAAGTCGTAGTTCGCCGTTTCCCAAAGCGACGTGATGTCGCGGTTGGAACTCGTCAGGCTGATGCCGATGATCGGAAACGCAGAGAACGTCACGCGCTCGATTTCCGTGGAGGCGGTCGCCGGCAGGTCGCTGCGGATTTGCGAGAGCCGCCCCAGCACATACAACTCCGACTGCACCATGTCCACGCGCCAGTTGAAAAAGACGTTGATCTGCGCCGAACCGCGCTTGGTGGACGAGCGCACCGTGAGCGCGCCGGGAATGTCCTTCATCGCCTCCTCGATTGGCCGCGTGATCGTCGCCATCATTTCGTCGGCGGGCATGATGCCGTTGTTGACGAGAACGACGACGCGCGGAAAATTCGTCTGCGGAAAAACCGACGACGGCGTCCGCAGCGCGCAAAAAATTCCCGCCAGGCACAACGCCGCCGCGATGAACGTGATGGAGAGCGCGTGTCGCGTGGCGAACCGGCCCAATGGTGAAGTCGCGTCGTGGTTCATTGCAAATTTCGGCGTAGCGGCGTCTCGGCAGAGCGCCGCAAAATGGTTTTGCACAAAATGGCGGCGCTCTGCCGAGACGCCGCTACGACGGCATTGGAGATGTTCGCTTGCATCATGGGTTCACCACGCGGATTTTTGTTTTCCCTGGCAGGCCATAAGCGCCGACGGTCACAACGGTGTCGCCTTCTTTAATTTCCGGTGCGACGATTTCGACCAAACCATTTTCGCGCAAGCCGGTTTGCACCGGCATTTGCGTCGCTTCGTCGCCTTTGACAATGGCAATTACACTTTTGCCATTTTCATCTGTGACCACGCTTTCGACCGGCACGGCGAGGCAATTTGTATGAACTGCCGTCACAATTTGCAACGGAACAGATTGTCCCGGCCGCAATCCGCTGTCCGCAAGCAACAACGCACGCACCAAAACCGTGCCGTTGCCCATGTTCACGCTCGGGCTGACGAACAAAAGCTCCGTCGTCACCGGCGGCTTGGTCAGCACTTCGACCCGATCGCCGGGCTTCAAATCAGTCGCCTCCGCCGTCGGAATTTCCGCGCTCACGGCGAGCCGGTTCAAATCCATCACTTCCGCGACGACCGTGCTACCATCCACGGCCTGGCCGGACTTGACGTTGACGCTCACGACCGAACCGGACAACGGCGCGGTGACTTGCAACAAGGCCAGTTGCGCCTCGGCGTCCTGCAAATTTTTCTGCGACGTGTTTTGCTGCGAGAACAATTCCTTTTGCCGCGCCAGTTCCTGTTCCGCGAGCGCGTATGTCGTCGTGCCGGAATTCAATTCCACCAGCACGTCGCCATTTTTCACCTGCTGGCCGGCGACGACATTCACCTTGGTCACAACTCCGGCGGACGGCGCGGCAAGTTGCGCGCTGGCGGCGGGTTGCTCCGCCGTGGCCGGCGCGGGTTCGATCATGCCGTAACCCTGGACGTAACGATGCAACGTCGCCAGTTTGAGCGCGCCGGTCTGGACGGTCACGACGGTCGGCGTTTTATCTTCGTCACTGGATTCGGAAGCGTCGCCGTGAGATTTGACCAGCGCATAGATGCCCACGCCGGCAGCCAAAATCACGACGATGCTGGCGATGACAGTTGTTGTTTTCATTTTCATATTTTTTTTAACGCGCCGGGATGGCCGCGTTCCGCCTTCAGGCGTTTGTATTCAAACCAAATCAGGATCAGGATAAGCAAATCAAGCGCGGACAGAAAACCCAGACCAAGTGAGCGGTTGTGGCCGGCCCGATAAACCTGATAGCACAAAAACAGTCCCAAGACCATCAAGGCCGTCGGATAAGCGAGCAATTTGCCACGCAAAAGCCCTGCCACCAAAACCACCTTGGTGATCCCGTAAGTCAGCAGATAGACGGAGGCAAAATGCTTGGTGTTGATCGAGAGGTGACGAAAAAAATCAACGAGATGGTTGGCGACAAAATCGGTAGGATCCTCCTGCAGCTCGCCTTGCGTCAGCCAGCCAACCAGTCCGCGCAGCGACGCCGGGCTGACGAAAAAAAGCGCGCCGCCCGTAACCGCCTCCAGAACGCCGTCAATGCCCTTGAACACAACGCCGATTTGAAAAAGGAAATGAATATGTGTTTTCTGGGTTTTCATTTTGTGCCAAGGGCGGGACCGGTCACCGCCGAGTCCAGTGTGGCGCGGGGCATGGTCAGCGGGCTTTGCACGGCGTCTTCCAGCGCGCCAAAAGCCGTCTGCAATTTTGCCTCGTTATCGAGCTGCGCGAGCCGCGCGTTGCTCAATTCAAGTTGAGCGTTGAGCGAATCCAGTTGACCCGCCGCGCCTGCTTGAAACTGCGCCTGTGCGGACTTCAATTGCTGCTGTTCGGCGGCGAACACGGCGTCTCCGGCCTTCAATTGATCCTCCGCCACGCGCCAGCCTGCGACCGCGCGGTCAATTTCGCCGATAACCTGCGATTGCAATTCCACGAATTTTGCGGCGGCCAGTTTGCGCCGCGCCCCGGCCTCGGCAACCGGTCCTTGATTCTGGTCGAGAATTGGCAGTTCCAAAGTCAGGCCGAGGCTCCATTCATTGTCGCCCGCGTTGCCGGAATTCCAGGCGTAACCCGGACCGAGATGCAGGTCGGGATACTGTTTGGCAATTTGCAAACGCAAATCATCTTCCGCCACCGCGTAATCGGCGAGCGCGCCAAGAATGTCCGCGCGCGACCGCAACGCCACGAGTCGCGCGTCCGCCGAGGTCAGCGGTTTTGCGTCCGGCGACGAAAAATCAAAGTTCAATTCTTCGCCATCGAGCGCGGCCTCGCTCAAACCCAGCGCCTCCGCCAGCCGCGAACGCGAGTCGGATTGTTTTGACCGGGCATCACTCAAATCCAGCAACGTTTTGTTCAAGGCAATTTGCGCGGGGGTCAGTTCCGGCCGCGAAATTTCGCCGGAGTCGAACCGTTGTTGCAGCAGTTTCACGATTTGCTTCTGCGCGACGAATTCCTGTTGCAGCAGTTCGGCGCGTTGACCGGCAATTTTGAAATCGAGCAGGCTGGCGCGAACGCCGCTGCGGATTTGCCATGCGGCGGAAACAAAATTCCAGCGCGCGGATTCGGAAATTTTTTCCGCCTCGGCGATGCGCTTGCCGCGTTTACCGGCGGTTTCGATGGGAATGTCAAACGTCACCGGGATGAGCCACGGACTGTAGTTGCCGGGAATTTGCGTGTCGTAGGCGGGTGTGAACGACACGGACGGATTTGGCCGTGCGCCCGCTGTTTTCAATCCCGCCTGCGCGACGAGCCATTGGTCGCGCGCGACTTCGAGCGTCGGATGAAAATAAAACGCAACGAGCGTGAGTTCGGGCAAATCCCAGTTTGTCTCCGGCCAGGTCTTCAGTTCTTGGCCGAGATTTTTTTCGAGGAATTCTTTCAGGCCGGCCTCGTCGAGCCGGCGCGCGTCAAGCTGCGCGGCGGATTTTTCCGGCGACAACGGTTGCGGCTGGAAATGCGCGCAACCGGCAAAAAACATGGCAAATAAAATGACGGCTTTGTGTTTCATGCTGATTCTGTTCCCGGCGTGCAAATTGGAATCTGCACGGTGACGACGGTTTGTTTCGATGGTTCGGAAGCAATCTGAATTTTCCCGCCATGCGCGGAAACAATCCATTGGACGATGCTCAAACCGAGGCCGCAACCTTCGATGGTGTTTTCATGGGCGGGGTCACCGCGAAAGAAACGGTCAAAAACGCGCGGCAGAAATTCTGCTGGAATTCCCGCGCCAGTGTTCGCGATTTTGAATTCGGCAAAATTGTCAACACAGCGCAAACTCATTGTCACGCGGCCCTGCGGCTGGTTGTATTTCACGGCATTGTCGGCGAGATTGAGCAGCAACTGGCGCAGGCGATGGCGGTCGCCACGCACGGAAATTTCATCGCACATTTCAAGTTCGACTTTGATGCCGTGCGGTTCGGCGAGGATTTGCGCATCGGCAAAGTTGTCGCGCACCAACTCATCGAGGCGGACAGTTTCAAATTGCAGCGCGATCTGCCCGGCGTCGGCCTTGGCGAGCAGCGTCAGGCCGTCCACGATTTTGGAAAGCCGGCGCACTTCGTCGAGCTGGCTCACCAGCCGTTCGCGTTCCTCGGGCGTGAGCGATTCGTCGCGCAATTCGGTTTCGGTCTCGCCGCATAAAATCGTCAGCGGCGTTTTTAATTCATGCGACGCGTGCAGCGTGAATTCGCGAATGCGGTTGAATGAATCGTTAAGCCGCGCGGTCATGTCGTTGAAAACTTCCGTGAGCCGGTCGAGTTCGTCGCCGTTGCCGGTGCGCGGAATTTTTTCGCCAAGATTTTTTTCGTGAATTTTTTCGACGGCGTTCGTCAGCTTGGTCACGGGCGCTAGGGCGCGGCGCGTCAGCCACCAGCCGCCGAGCAATCCCAAAACGACGGCGGGCAGGCCGACCTGAAAAATCATTTCGCCGGCCTCGCCGAGCGCGTGTTCCGCCGGTTCGCGGCGGTGTTCGTGGCGAAGCTGCTCGTCAATTTCCTGGTAGGTTCCAACGCCCATGACAAGCAGGGAGACAATCAAAATGCCCGCATACCACCAGGTCAGCCGCGTGCGGATTTTCATGGCGCATCCCTCAACACATAGCCGCTCCCGCGCACCGTGTGGAGCAGCTTGGGTTCAAAGTCCGCGTCAATTTTTCCGCGCAGGCGGCGGATATAAACGTCCACGAGGTTTGTGCCGGGATCAAAATTGTAGTCCCAGACTTTTTCACAGATCATCATGCGTCCGCAAATGTGCCCGGCCGAGCGCATGAGAAATTCGAGCAGGCGGTATTCGCGCGAGGTCAGTTCGATTTCCGTGCCGCCGCGTCGGGCTTTGTGCGTCACGGTGTCGAGCGTCAAATCAGCCACGCGCAAGACAACCGACTTGGTTTCGCCGCCGCGCCGCGTGAGTGCGCGCACGCGGGCGACAAGTTCCGCGAGTTCAAACGGCTTGGGCAGATAATCGTCCGCACCTGCGTCCAGTCCCTCGACGCGTTCATTCACTTCGCCACGAGCGGAAAGGAGCAATACCGGCGTGGTGCTTTTGCGTGCGCGCAACTGCCGCAGCACGCTCAAGCCGTCGCGTCCCGGCAGCATGATGTCAAGAATGATGGCGTCGAAGGGCGTGATCCGCGACGCCGCCAGCGCGTCGTCGCCATTGTAGCAGACATCCACGGCGAAATTCTCCGCCTGAAGCGCCTTGCGCACGAACGAGGCGGTTTTTTTTTCGTCTTCTACTACAAGCACGCGCATGAATTTATTATTTGCCGAAACAAGACCGACGACGAGAAAAACCCGCCGCCGGTTTTTTTGCGCAAAACGTCATTCAGTCTTTGTCTTCCTTGGATTGGGCGGACGGCGTCTCCGTCTCAACATCACCCACCACATCACCAGTCACCGCATTGACGTTGACTTCCTTGATGTCTTTGGAATCAGGAGTTTTGATGTCAAACGACCAGATTAATTTGCCGTCTTCCTTTTCAAGCTCGCCTTCCTTGATTGTGCCGTTCCGCACTTTGGCCAGCGCGGTTTTCTGGGCGTCGTCCTTGCTGATTTTGGCATCGGCCAAGAGCTTCGCCTGTTTTGCCTGTTTGTCATGGTGATTTTCTTTTTCGGAGACGCAGCCGACCATCAGGCTGGCGGCGACCACGGAGCAGACAATCATTTTGATTTTCATAATGGTTTGTTTTAATGCGAGTTGTTGTTTCTTAAAACTTCAGACTTCAGCATTAAACAGCATCCGGATGAACGCCGCATGAAAGCTGCATGACAGTTTGTTTAGTTACAAACAACTCAAAACCATGGATGCCAGCTATAGCCGCACACTTACCTGCCAACCCAAAGCACGTCAAGATTGCCAGGACCGCCGCGAAAACCACGTCCACCGCGCCACTGACCAGCGGGTGGGTTCGCGTCGGGAGCCGGCGCCGGTGCCGCCGGGGCTGCCTGCGGCATACGTTCGGTGCAAATCAAAACTATCCGGTTGTTCTTCGTGTCGAGCGACGAGGTTTTGCAGCCCGCCTTGGTTGTCACGGTTTGTTCCACCGCAAAGCTCGTGGGGCTGTTTTCCTTGATGATCGTCAGCGTGCCGTCACGCTGCGAACTCCACGCTTCCATCGTGTTGGGATTGAACCCGCCACCGTCCGTGCCGTTGCCGATGGGCAGCGTCGCCAGCACCTTGCCATCATCGGCATTCAACACCACGCAGACATCGGGACGCGCACACATGGCGAAGAGGATGTGATTCTTGGCGTCGAGGCCGAGGCCGCCCGGTTCGCCGGCATTGTCGCCGAGGTCATATGTGGTGAGAACCTTGAGCGTCTTGACATCCACGACGGCGATTTTCTTCTGGTTCTCGACATCCGCATATAATTTCCCTTGCCCGTCGCTTTGGGACTGCTCCATCGCGCCGTCAGGAATGTCAATCGTCCCGACAACAGAGCCGTCTTTGGGATCAATCACCGTGATGCTGGGCGAGGCGTGGCTGAAAACATAAACACGATCCGTCAACGGTTCAAAAAGAATGCCGTCGGGCCGGCCCTGAACGTCAATGTCCTTGATTTTCTGCATCGTCTCGGTGTCGAACATGCCGATTTGCGGGCCGCTGCTGAACCCGTGATGCGTCTTGGTGTCAATGGCCACGCCGTGGCCGCCGATGTTGGTGATGGTGCCTATGTATTTGTGGGTGTCCAAGTCGAACACATGGGTGTTTCCGCCACGCGGCACATACACGCGCCGTTCGCCGTTGTCCGCATAGACATAATCAATGCCGCCGTTGCCCATGAGCTGGGTCGTGTCGAGAACCTTGTAGGGCGCGCTGGAATCTTGGGCAAGAACCTTGACGGTCAACAGTCCGAGACCCAGCATGACGAATGAGAATTGTGCCAATTTTTTCATGATAAAGTTGGGTTGATTTACAACGACAGTTTTACAGACGCTTATGAAAGGACAAGCGTTTCAAAATTACAGTTTTGTCATCCTGGATTTGCTGATTCATTTAACCCGCCTGGCCGGGATGCAATCCGAACTGGATCAATTTCTCGCGCAGTGTCAGCCTTGAAATGCCAAGCCAGCGGGCGGCTTTGGCCTGGTTGCCATGAGCCAGTTCGATGCTGCGGCTGATAAGGGCGCGTTCGGCGGTTTCGTGAAGGCGCGCGTGAGCATCGGTCAACTCGCCGCGTTGCGCCGCCGCCAGCAAATCATCCGCATAAGCAAGAATTGATATTTCTGCGGAAGGCGCAGACAAATTTATTTTGGCAAGAGCCGCGCGGACGTGTTCGACGCCAATGGTGTAGCTTTGCGCCAGCAACAGCATCTTGCGCGTGACGTTTTCCAGTTCGCGGACGTTGCCCGGCCAGGATTGGGACTGTAGAAATTCCACCGCGTCCGAATGGATGGCGAGATTTTCCACGCTGAATTCTGCGGCATATTTGTGCAAAAAAAAACGGGCCAAGTCCGGAATGTCCTCCTTGCGTTCCCGCAACGGCGGCAGGTTCAGCACCACGACGCTGATGCGATAATATAGGTCTTCGCGAAATTGATTTTGTTTTATGGCTGCTTCCAGGTCGCGATGTGTCGCGGCGATCACGCGCACGTCCACGGGAATGGTCTCCTTGCCACCGAGCCGTTGCAGGTTTTTTTCCTGCAACACGCGCATCAATTTCACCTGCGTTCCCGGCGTCATGTCGCCGATCTCGTCGAGAAAAATCGTCCCTTTGTCCGCCTGCTCGAAACGCCCTATGCGGCGGGATTCCGCGCCGGTGAAAGCACCGCGTTCGTGGCCGAACAATTCGCTTTCCAGCAGCGTTTCGGGAATGGCCGCGCAATTGATGGCGACAAACGGCGCGCTGGCGCGGTCGCTGTGCTGGTAGATTGCACGGGCGATGAGCTCCTTGCCGGTGCCGGTCTCGCCGCGAATCAAAACGCTCACCGGCTTGCTTGCGATGCGCCCGATTTCCTTGTAAATCGTCTGCATTGCGCGGCTGTTGCCGACGATGGCGGAGCGCGCCGGCCCCGTGGCGCCAATCACCACCGGCACTGACATGAGCCGGCTCGCGGCGACGGCCTGCTCGACGAGTTTCAATAATTCCGGCATTTCAAACGGCTTGAGGAGATAATCGTAAGCGCCGGACTGCGTTGCTTCGATCGCGGTTTCAGTTGTGCCATGCGCCGTCATCATCAAAATTGGGAGCCGTGGCCGCGTGGCGTGCAGTTCGCGCACGAGTTCCAGACCATCCAGCCCCGGCAATTTCAAATCCGTGATGACAAGATCAAATCCGTTTGCTTTCGCGCGGGTCAGGCCGGCTTCACCGGTTGTCTCGACGGCCACCTCATGGCCATCTTCAGCCAGCACGCGCGCAAAGTGGCCACGATGCCCAAATCATCCTCCACAAGCAGGATTTTTGCGGGTGAATTCATGGTTTATGCAGGGGAAGAATGATCCCAAAAGTTGCGCCGCGATCAGCCTGCGTTTGATACTGAAGCGCGCCCTGATTTTTTTCAACGATCCGCGCCGCGATGGGCAGGCCGAGTCCTGTTCCAAAATCTTTGGTCGTGAAAAACGGATCGAAGAGCCTCTTTTCGGCCTCCGGTGAAATTCCGTTGCCCGTGTCGCTGACTTCCAAAATCACAACGTCCGTCTGCCGCTCGTTGAGGCGTTTTTCATCGAGCCGGGCGCGCAAGGTCACGGTTCCATTTTTGCCGATGCTGTCGGCGGCGTTCTGAACGAGGTTGATCAAAACCTGCTTGATCTGCTGCGGGTCAATGCGGATTTGCGCCTGCGCGACTCCATCCAGGACGAGTTTGATTTTTGATTTTTCAAGCCCGGGTTCCATCAGCGTCTGCACTTCGCGCAACGGCTGTTCTGCGGAGACGACGGCAAATTGCGGCTCTGACGGGCGCGCGAACTGCAAGAAATCCTTGACGATGCGCTCAAGCCGGTTGATTTCGACGCCGATGATTTCGGCATCGGCGAATTCCGGCGTGCCGGGCTTCAGATGTTTCTGCTGCAGGTAAAGCCACGCCTTGATGGCGGTGAGCGGATTGCGGATTTCGTGCGCGACGCCGGCGGCGAGCATTCCGAGCGAGGCCAGCTTTTCCTGCTGTTCCGCAAGACGCCGGCTTTCCACCAACTGCACCTGCATGGGCGCGATCATGTCACGATAGACCACAACCGCCAGCCAGCCTCCGGCGGCGAGCAGCAATATCAGCAAGCCGGACAGCACAAACCGCAGGATGTCAAGCGACTGGAGGGTTTGCACGCGGAACGATTCAAGGGATTCTTGATGGGCAGTTGACAGCTTGAAACCGAGATCGAGTATGCGGTCGGATTGTTTTTCAAAATCGCCCAACTCGGTAAGGCGCGTTATGGACCGATGGGTGGAATATATCTTGGCGTTGATTGCCATCGCCGAGGCCAGATAGTCCCTGTATGCCGCGCTGATCTGGTCGAGCAATGGCAGTTCTTTTTCCGCAGACAGAATCGGCTGTTGTCCGTTGATCCAGCGGTTTAATTCCTTGCTGGCCGAGTCGAAATTTGTCCAGTCTTCGAGGTCTTGATATGCCGCGTAACGCAGCACCTTGTTGTTCAGCCCAAGGATGGCCTGCTGCAAATGGTCGGCAAGCTGAAAGCTTTTCCACTGCTGTGCCGAGAGGTGTTCGTGCAATTCGCTCATCCGCCGCCATGAAATGTGTGCCGTCCATGCAATTAGCAACACGAGCAGCACGATGGCCGCGACAAAAATTGAAACCCTAAATTTAATGCTCTCGCTCATGACAGGACTTCCAGCCTTCCGGCTTCACCGCTCATATCAGCAATCAAGACACCAATTGCTGAAAAATACTACAACAGACATGGCATTTTGCAAAAAATTCGATTTTGCATTTTGTAATTTAACCATGGCTTGTCCGCCACGACGCAGATTCCGCAGATAAACACACTGGTATCTGCAAAAATCCAGGAAAGTTGCTCCATGGTCATGGAAATGGCCTTCATTCCCATTGCCGCGCCCTGCCGGAAGATTTTTTCCGGCTACAGTGGTCAGAAAGTTACCACCATTGGAACATATGTTGCCACAAGTGTGGGCACGCGAATTTCCAGACGAGAAGAATTGAATGGAAAATGCCGGATGTGTTCGCTTTTCATGGTTGGCACGCTTCACGCTATTGGAATTTCAGAAAGTAAAATGAATTAATATTTTTGCCGGTAAAAAATTAAAAAAAGAGAACCTGTTATGAATTCCGTGCTGGAAACACCTATCACCGCTCCAAGCCTGAAGGCCGGGCGGCAGACAAAATGGAAAATCCTGCTGATTGACGACGATCCGGCCATCAGGCAACTGCTCAACCGGCTGCTGACTGAAGAAGGTTACATTGTCGTCTCGGCGGCCAACGGCTTTGAGGCAATCGAAATGGCCAGCAGCACGCAGTTTGATCTGGTGCTGCTGGATTTGAATATGCCGCTCCTGGACGGATGGGACACATTTCAGGAAATTTCTAAAAAAAATCCGCTGATGCCGTTCATCGTGATCACGGCCCGTCCCAACCAGCTTTTCCCGGCAGTGGCATCCGGCACCGGCGCCTTGCTGGAAAAACCGCTGGATTTCCAGAAGCTTTTTTCAACGATTCATGCCCTCTTGAATGAGCCGCCCAAAGTCCATCTCGCGCGCATGGCGGGCCGGCCTGCGGAATTTCACTATGTCCCTCCAAAGGGGGATGGGTATGAAGGGCGCAAGGTCAGAAACGGGAAATGAACATCAGGAAAGAGATTCGGGAGCACGCGGCAGGCTTGGTTTGCATCGCTCTTTTCGACCAGGTTTTCCACCGCAGATTCAATTTTCCGGTCGAATATTTTCACGCTGCCACACGCGATTATTCAACCCCACCAGCCAATGCAGCCTTTTTCAGGAACGACTACCGATCAAGTTGAAGCCGGCAGAAATTGTGACTGGCGCTTAACATCCGGTTTATTCAAGGCTGAAGACTGATACGCGATTCACCTCACTTCAAATTAGGTAATCGGGTAATAAATGTAGAGTCAAAATCCGTCGTTTCCTGATACCAATACGCATCTGTAGAGCCGACAGCCCCTGCGTAGTTATTGAACCGATACATATCACTGAACCTGCACCATTTGGCCGAACCATCTGCAAACACCTCATTGCCACCGGCAGGATTACCTCCGTTTGAGATATGCGGCGGAATACTGCCGTATTCGAATGCATATGCGGTGCCCTTCGACGCCAAACCCGCCCACTTGCCACCAATTTTCATATCGGAATCGGCCGCCAAAGCCCAATAGGACTTTGCATCTGCCAACTTCACTGGACTATGACTTGGAACACTGCCATACGTTGGCAAATTCCAAACGCGCATCCCGCCTAAATACATATAACCAATATACATTTGCGAAGAGCCGTTATAAGACGGCAACCCAGGAGATGGCGTGTTCAAACGATTGGGACAAACCCAAATTGAAGGGAGATTGGCCTGAAGCTTGAGCGTGGAATTCACGGCATTGACTACGCTAGCGTTTAACGCATCTGTAACATAAGTTGAAGTGGGAGTAGGGAGGCCACCACCGGCAGTATTTACGGATGGAACCTTGTCCTGATAGTCTCCGGCATAAAGATTCGCGCCTAATCCAATCTGCTTCAAATTATTCAAACATTGCGTGCGCTTGGCCTTCTCCTTGGCTGCTGCCAGCGCGGGCAATAACATGGCCGCCAGGATCGCGATAATGGCAATCACGACAAGCAACTCGATCAGGGTGAAAGCCGCCCTTGAGTCTGGGTCTTTTTGCGATTTCATCCTGGCTTTCACAGCTTCATTTTGACATGGGGGTTTTCTGATATTCATAACGCATTAAACATCTGTTTTTAAAATCAGGGGCTGCCGCAAGAATCCAAAATTGCGGCAGCCCCATCCGTTTACCCCAGCTAGCCGTGGGTAAATCAAACAATAGAATCAAGGCGTGTTCGTATAAACCATTTGGAAGAACACGTTGGGAATTGATTGATTGATCGGAATGCTCACATTCGTGAATGTGGACGACCCCGGGTATGGGAACCAACTATTGGGAGAGGCCAACCCGACACTGTTCGTTAGCAATGTCCAATAACGATTTGTCGGCCAGGCCAAGTTCAGCGTGCTTCCGGTCACGGACACTTGCAACACCGGCGGATTGGTATTCACTACAAACGGCACAGTCAACGCGGTGATGGAGCCGTCCAAGTCCAGATTGTTCGTCCACGTCGCGCCCGCACCAGTCACGGTGAATGAAGCGAAACCGGATGATGGCTGGCTGAAGATCGTGAACTTGTCCCCCGCTGTGAGAGCAGGGCCAATATTGGTCACGGTGAACGTATTGCCCGTCCCGAGATTATTCACCGGGGCGCTAACAGTAGCCAGCTTGTCGTTGGACTGTGCCTGGGATTTGTCCAACTTGATTAATACATTGCCATAGACGTAAGTAGTGTCGGGAACCGTCAGGGTTCCAACGGAACTGCTTGATGCTCCAGCCGTGAGTATGCCGCCAGCATCAACTTGAAGGTAGCTGGTTTCTGAACCTGTTCCGCCAAGCGTGCCTCCCGGGAAAACTTCAGTAGTAGTAGCCGCATTGGAGCTATTAAGCCATACCGTTCCATTGCTAACAAACAGACTTCCGGTAAATCCCGTGCCGTCGCCGGCAAGGGTTAGACTGCCGGAACTAAACTTCGTGAATGTGCCTGCTCCGGTGATGGCACCGCCAAAGGTGACAGCGTCAGAACGATTCCAGACCAGGGCAGCGTTGTCCGTCACCGGCCCGCTGCCGATCGAGCCGCTGGTGCCGCCGTTCCCCACTTGTAGTATTCCCGCACTGACCGTCGTCGTAGCTCCAGTTCCGCGGTTGGTATAGGTGTTATTACCGGTGAGCGTCACCATGCCCGATCCGGTGAGCGTCACGAAGCCTTCGCCGACAATGTTGCCCGGGAAGATGAAGTCATCCGGGCGGTTGAAGACGAGCGTGGCGGGCACGAAATCATTCGGCGCGGTGCCGAACTGATTGTGGGCGTAATCGTTCGTCAGGAAGACATTGCCGACAAACGAGCCGGCACCGGGGGTGCTGTTATCGCCGAAGATAATCGTGCCGCCGAGGATATATGTCCCACCCGTATAAGTGTTCTGGCCATTGAGCGTCACATCGCCGGTATTTCCGTTATTGGCGGTCTTTGCCACCGAACCAGATCCGACGATGTTTCCGCTGTAAATGAATACCGCGTTGTCCTGACGGCCCAAGAGAAGCGTGCCGTTGTTGGTTACGACAGAACTTGCGAGTAGGCCTACGTTGCCGAGGGAAGGCTGGAACGTGGCCCCGGGGTCAATTTCTGTCCAACCCGTATAGCTATTGTTACCAATCGCCTGCAATGTGCCCTTGCGCACAATCACGTTTCCAGTTCCGGTAATTGCTGGATTTATGGGCAAAGTGGAAGTGCTGTTGTAGCTAAATGTGTCGTTGTCCGTAATGGCAGTGGAGTTGTTCAGGCTGCCAGCGGCCCCCCCGTTACCGACCTGCAACGTGCCCGTATTAATGGTGGTGTTACCCGAATAGGTATTGTTGCCGGGCAGAATGATCGTGGCACCGCCATCCACGGTTACCCCACCGGTGCCCGTGACGGTGCCGTTGGTCAGGGTTCTGGTGGTGTTAAAATCGAGCGTGCCGTTGTCAACAATGTTGCCGCTGCCGACTGCCCCACTCGCGCCGCCATTGCCGACCTGCAACGTTCCGGCAGTAATGGTCACCGTGCCAGAATTCGTGTTGTTTGCGGCTAAAATCCATGTGCCCGAGCCGCTCTTCGCCAGCGAAGTCGCGCCGCCGTTGTCACTGAGTGTAGCATCAAGCTCATCATTTCCATTGCCATTTAAAGTGAGGGTGCGCGCACCGGTGCCATTCATGACAATCAAGCCGGTGTTATTCAGAGTCAATGAACTCCCTGATTCGTCATCAATCGTGCCGTTGCCGGTGCCGAGCGTGAACAGGCGATCACTGGCCGCCCCGCCGACGGTGGCGTTCAATTGCAATGTGCCGCCGTTGAGCACCAAATTCGCCGCGCTATTGTCCGACGAGCCGATGTCACTGGCGGTGCCGCCGTTGGCCAACGTGCCGACGATTAATGTGCCGCCGCTGATGGTTGTGACACCGCTGTAGGTGTTGACGCCGCCAGACAGCGTGAGCGTGCTGTTACCCGTCTTAGTCAAGACAGTAGAGCCACTGATTACGTTGCCGGGACTGGAAGTTATACTGTAAAGCGTCGTGTTATTGTTGACCGTAACACCATTCGGGACAACAGATGAACCGAGGGTAATGTTAGTATTCGCATTAGCGATCGTGTCGTCAAACAAGGCGGGCGCACCGTCGATCCACTGACTAGGACTCCCGCCCGCCATCCAGTCAATCGCACCGGACGTAGCACTCCAAATTGCGTCCGCAGCCCCGGTCCATTTGGATGCCAGCGCAGTAGCGGTAAAATATAACGTATTTCCGGAGACCGTAAGATTGCCGCCAGCCCCAGTTACCGAGCCGAGCGCAAAAGAACCCGCAGTAAATGTCCCCGAGGTCCATTGTAGCAGCGGATAAGGTGTGCCCAGCGTAAATACTCCGCTGTTGATATTCACCGTGATTGTGCCGCCAGCCACAAGCGTTCCGGCTGCAATCGCCGCTGTCGCGCTGCTGGTGACGTTATTAAATTCCAAGGTCGCACTGGAACTGGTCCCCACCGTCAGTGTGGACGGCGCGATCTGTGTGCCGCCTTGATTGACACCCAGCGTCGTGCTGTTGGACACGATGATAGCACCGGTGCCGGCAGTGTTCTGCAATATCAACTTGCCAGCGCCAACGGCGGTCGTGCCGCTGTAAGTATTCGCGCCGGCAAGTGTGAGCGTGCCCGAACCGAGCTTGGTGAGCGTGCCGCTGTTGCTGGTCAGTGCGTTTGTAAACGTTACATTCTGGCCGCTGGTGTTAAATTGATATGCCTGATTGTTTGCCGTGCTGAAGCTCGGAGAATAATCGAAGGTATTCGCCGGGCTGAATTGTAGCGTGCCACCACTAAAGAAAATCGTGCTATTGATGCCGAGCGGGCCGGTGCCGCCGATGTTTTGGGTCCCGCCGACGACCAACACGCCGGTGTTCGTAAGCACGATATTGCCCGTCCAGTCACTTTGGGCTGAAGACAGCGTCAACGTGCCGGAGCTCACCACCAACTGGCCGACGCCATCAAACGGCCCGGACAAGGTTTGCGACGCCGCAGCACCGTATTCCAAGGTTGCGTTGTTTGTGATCCGCTGTGTGCCCAGCTCGGTGCTGCTGGCGGTAATATCCACTCTTCCACCCTCAATGTCTATCGGGCTGCCAATGCCGTTAACGCCCGCAGCAGCGGTAATTGAATTAGCGTTCCAAAACATGGTGCCAGAACCTGTTTTTATAATGAAATCGTTGTTGTTGCCGGCGTTGGCATTGTTAAGGGCGTTGTTGACGATCCAATCTCCTGTTCCATCAACCTGTATTGTGTGCGGGTTGCCGCCGCCGGATTGGTATCTCACATTCGGAAAGATCGTGGCCGCGTTTGTCGAATTGTTCGACCAGACGTGAACCGGGAAGGGCGCCCCGGACGAGGAGGGTCGCAGAATTATATTCAGCACATTGGCACTGCCATTTCCCAAAGAATAAGCTCCCGCGCCACTATCAATCGTCATAGCGTTTAGGGCAATATTTCCTGACCCACCAGCAATTAGAGAACTGATGTTCCACGAGCCGGTATGACCCGCCGCGACATAGAAACTCACACCCGGAGTGCCGTTGTTGAAGCTGCCGTTGGCGCTGGTGGCGGTTAAAAATAGATTTCCAGGAACGGTGCTGTCCCATTGACATATGTCTCCGTTGGCTGAATTGGGCGAAGCGCCGCTCAACCAGTTGGTGGCGGCGCCGAGGGCGGTTCCAGTGCCGTTTCCGCCGGTCCAGATTTGGGTCGTCTGGCCAAAGACGGCCGTCGTGGCGAACAGGCTGGACAACAAAAAGAGGAATTTGAGGATTGTGGGTCTGGTTTTCATAGGTTGTGAATTTCAGTATGGGTTTCAATGACTGATCGGGCTGGCGAGAAAGTTAAAGGGCTGGTGGGCCATTGCGCGGGTTGGCGTCCCGGGCTGCGTGGACATGGATGTCAAAGCCGTCAACACGACGGCAGTCATTTTGGATTTGTATCTTGTTTTCATGGGTTTATGTTTTTTTGTTAGTTTGATTGGAGGTTTCTTACGATTTCGGATAAAACTAAAGTTCCGAATAATTCCGCACCGACTGCGGAGGGTTTTCGGTTGCATCTGTTATCGTTGCTTCGAGGACAATTCTGTTCATTTATGCCTGGTTGTTATAGATTTAGTTCGCGACAAAAACAAATTATGTAAAAAATTAAGCCATAAACATTATGCGGTGGTCGGCGCGCCAAAATGTTTTTGTAAAACCAACGCGATGATGCCGCGCAAACGCGGTTGCGGCACCAGTTCGCTGGCCGTGATTTTTGTCATCGCATGAGGCAGGGACTTGCGTTTTACCACCTCAACAATGATGGGGCCGACCCTATCCCACGCGTGAGTCACTTCTCCGGCCACCACAATCGCTTCTGGCGCGAGACCGTTGACCAGCATGGCGATGCCCCGGCCCAAATAATGGGCCATGCGATCCAACGCCTCGATCGCCTTCAGTTCGCCTTGCTTCGCAAACTGCAAAATGTCCTGAAAAGTCGCCGCCCCGTTCACTTTCCCAGGATGATTATCCCCATTGCGCGAAGATCTCGTCTCGGCGTAATAACGAACAGTCGCGGAATTCGAAGCAAAAACTTCCCAGCAACCGCAGTTGCCACAACCACATCTGGGACCATTTTCCTCCAGGGCAACATGGCCAAATTCACCCGCCAGACCGGAAGATCCGCGGGCGAGCTGGCCATTCAAAATCATGCCTACGCCGATGCCTTCAGCCACCGCAACTGTAATCAAGTTACGGGTGCGTTCGGAATGATGGCCAAACCAAAGCTCCGACAATGCACAGGCATTTGCGGCATTTTCCATGTCAACAGCCAGTCCAGTCGCCTGTTCCAGCCGTTCCTTCAAATCTTCAGCACGCCAAACCAAGTTGGGGGCAAACACGAACTTCTGGGTGGCCAAATCCACGCGTCCGGGCACGCTCACGCCAATGCCTTCGTAGGCCATTTGTGGATGTTCTTTCCTTAACCGGCGTATGCGCTGGCTGACCTGTTTCACAAACTGGTCGGAACTTGCCGGTGTGGTCATGGATTCCTGGGTCAAGAAATTGCCGCTCAAATTAGCGAGGGCAATGTCGGTTGAGCCTGGCTGGACATTGATTCCGAATATGCCGGCGCGGTTCTCGTTCAAATGCAAAAACGTGGGCCGGCGTCCCCGGAGTGACCGGCCAACTGCACCTTCCAGCAACCATCGTTTCGAAATCAATTGTTCAGTGATGACCGACACCGTGCTGCGCTGCAGTCCGGAACGGCGCATGAGGTCAGCCCTTGAAAGCGGCTGATGCCTGCGCACGAGATTCAACATGATGCGGCTGTTGATATCGCGGGCAGTCTCGCTAGTGGCTACCTGAAAATTATCCAGATCAATTTTGCGCATGAATACAAAAAGACATTTTTTGTGCGTGTCAGGCAATGGGGTCAGTCGTAATGATGAGATGATATATTAATCTGTGATGCTGTCAAGAATAAATTCGCGTTGCGAACAAAATTCATTTAAAGGCGCTAATTTGCAATCGTGCTGAAGGGTTAAGCAATGCTGAAATTACTGGAGGCGTAAAAAAGCCCAAGCGCAAGCGGCCAAAACCGCCAAAAAACGCATATTGACACCCCGGTCTACGTTCTGGTAGCGTCGGCCAATGATTGGTGAGTCCGAAAATCAATTCCACCTCACTCTCGCAGCGCTGAATTCGCGCGGCGCGCAATATCAATCCAATCAATGATTCAACAGGAGACAACCCAATGATAAAGACGATTTCTTTGGCGGTGATTGCTTTGGCCATATTCACTTCGTGCAGCACAGTGAGACCATCCGCCGATGCCGCTCGTAAATTGAAGAACGCTCCAATCCCCAGCGCCGGTCGCGGCAAGGAGCTTGGGGATTTCAAAAGCGGAACCTACACGATGACGAGCGCCGGTCTTACCCGCAGATACACCATTGACATTCCCGCCAATTACGACAAGAACAAACCTTACCGTCTGATATTTTGCATGCATTATCTGGGCGCGCATATGAACACCATGGTGAACGAAAAATTTTACGGGCTTAAGACCTACGCTCAAAGGGACAATGTCCCCTGCATTTTCGTGGCGCCCGAGGGATACACCGACGGCTCTCCGTGGCGGGGGCGTGATGATAAAGACCATGTTTTCTTTGCCGACATGCTCGCGCTGTTCAAGGACAAGCTGAACGTGGACACCTCCCGCATCTTTTGCTGCGGCTTCAGCTTCGGCGCGATGGTCACCTACTCGCTCTCGTTGGATTTCCAGAAAGATCTGCGCGCCGTAGCCTGTTATGCTCCGGCCAATTGGAACATCTACCTTCCTGTCAACAAGCACGAACCCCTTGCGTTTTATAGCACGACCGGAACCAAGGACGGCACTTGCAGGTGGATCAACTCGGATGCGCGAAAACAAGGCGGTAAATATTGCGTCCTGACGCACCTCGAAGACAACGGGTTGACCGTCCTGCCCGAAATCCCCCTCGCAACCACCTCCACCCATGTCACCACAGAGTTCAAGGGGCTTAAACCGGAATATCCCGTGGTATTTGGCTCCTTCGTAGGTCCGCATACAGATACGGCGCGGGATCCAGGATCTAACGTCAACTGGATTTCAAAAGAGACCTGGGATTTCTTTATGCGGTTTTAATAATCGGATGGCAGGCGGAAGCCAACCTCCGCCGTCCTCCAGTTGCCTTCCCCCTGCTGGCCGAGCAACGGGCGCTGGTGGAGGCGAACCGTGAACTGGTCGCGCGCTCCAAGCAAAAGCTCCAAACCAAACTCGCCGAAATCGGGGGCGCAGAGTGACGCTCGGTTCCATTTTCTTTCCGGCCTGCTGGAGACGGATGCCATTGTGCTGCATTGCGACGAGCGGTATCAGCCCTGCGGCTGGACGGCCTGCGTTCTTGATCCAAATTGAAAGAGCGCCCTGCAAATTTTTCAACGATAGAATTGGATTGCAATTCCGGCTGGAATTCGGAAAATAGGCTTTTACAGGATCAATTTATGAAAAAAACTTTTTTTATGGCGGTCATTTTCATGGCGACAGCGGCATGGGTGTTCGCGGATGACGGGACGAATGTTCTGGGCGACGAGAAGTCCAAGGTAAGTTATGCCGTCGGCATGATGTTCGGCCACACCTTGCAGCAGCAGTCCATTGATGCGGATTCGGAAATGCTCTTGCGCGGAATCAAGGACGAGCAGTCCGGCGGCAAGACCCTGCTGACGACGCAGGAGGCGCAGGCGGCGATCAAGGATTATCAGGATAAAAAACGCGCTGAACTCACCGTAAAAAACAAGGCGGAAGGCGACGCTTTTCTGGCCACAAACAAAGACCAGCCCGGCGTCAAGGTTCTGCCGGCGGTCGCCCCGGACGGCAAGCCTTACGACTTGCAATACAAAGTCATCACGGAAGGCGCAGGCAATTCGCCGACGCCAGAGGACACGGTGACTGTGAATTATCGCGGCACATACGTTAACGGCCTGGAGTTCGACAGTTCCTACAACCGCGGCCAGCCCGCGCAGTTTTCGGTGGGCCACGTCATCCCCGGCTTGTCGGTGGCGCTCACGCATATGAAGGTCGGATCAAAATGGCAGTTGTTCATCCCGTCGGAACTGGCTTACGGGGCGAACGGACGTGGATCAATCGGGCCGAACGCCACGCTGATTTTTGAAGTGGAACTGGTCGGCATCCAGAGTCCGGTGAGCCACGCTGAACCGTTGGTAACGCCCCAGCCGTTGACGAGCAGCGACGTCATCAAGGTGCAAGGCACGAACATCGTGGTGTTGAAGCCGGAAGACGTGCAGAAACTCCAGCAGTTGCAAGATCAGCCGGGCAAGTGACCGCGCTTTTTTTGAACATCCGCCCCGCCTCGCTGTCAATTTTTCAAGAGCGAGAATGAAAAGTTTTATTAAACTGATAGCTGGGGCGTTTGCCGCGACGGTTGCCGCACTGGCAATGGCCACCCTGTTTCACGGCGCGTCATGGGGCAAGGATGCCGCGCCGGTGATCAACGTGGAATCCACGCCCGTCAACCGCGACGCCACACCCGTCACAAGCTACGCGCCCATCGTCAAAAAGGCCGCGCCGGGCGTCGTGAACATTTACACCACCCGGATCATCCATTTGCAGGCAAGGCGCAATCCGTTTGCCGACAACCCGTTTTTCCGCCAGTTTTATGGAAATCAATCTCAAAACGACAGCCGTGAACTGACCCAAAAGGAACAAATCCTGGGCTCCGGTGTCATCATCTCGCCGGACGGCTACATCCTCACCGCCAACCACGTCGTGAGCGGCGAGGAAGAAATCAAAGTTGCCTTTAGCGACGGCAGCAAAAAGGAATACACCGCAAAAGTTGTCGGCACGGATCCGCAAACCGACATCGCGGTCCTGAAGATTGACGCGACCAATCTGCCCGCAATCACGCTGGGTGACAGCGACCAGTTGGAAGTGGGCGACGTCGTTCTTGCCATCGGAAATCCTTACGGTGTAGGACAGTCGGTGACAATGGGCATTGTCAGCGGGCTGGGACGTCACTACAAGGAAATGAGCGGCTATCAGGATTTCATCCAGACCGACGCCGCGATCAACGAGGGCAATTCCGGCGGCGCGCTCGTGGATGCGGAAGGCCGGCTCGTCGGCATCAACACATGGATCGCCACCGAAACCGGCGGCAGCGTAGGTCTTGGCTTTAGCGTCCCCATCAACATGGCGCGGCACGTCATG
>Ga0207933_1000509_pt1 | contig 37313 bp, 39 predicted proteins | sample NGESurdeep092012_4_FD_184488 | JGI IMG/M metagenome (GOLD analysis project Ga0207933, IMG submission 184488) | Arctic peat soil microbial communities from Barrow, Alaska - NGEE Surface sample F53-3 deep-092012 (SPAdes) | ecosystem: Environmental > Terrestrial > Soil > Wetlands > Peat ... | reverse complement strand
TGGTGGCACCACCGTCTCCAAGGTCACTCCTGCCGGTGTTGTCACCACCTTCGCCACCGTCGGCTCTAGTCCCTACGCCCTCGCCTTCGATGCCGCCGGCAATCTCTATGTGAGCATTGGTGGCACCACCATCTCCAAGGTCACTCCCGCCGGCACTGTCACCACCTTCGCAACAACGGTGGGCAATAGTCCCTTCGCCCTCGCCTTCGATGCCGCCGGCAATCTCTATACCGCCAACTTCGGCAGTGGCAGCGTCTCCAAGGTCACCCCTGCCGGTGTTGTCACCACCACGTGGGCCACCGTCGGCTCTAATCCTCAAGCCCTCGCCTTCGACTCTGCCGGTAACCTCTATGTTGCCAACGACGGCAACGGTACCGGCACCACCGTCTCCAAAGTCACCCCCACAGGCTCGGTCACCACCTTCGCCACCGTCGGCACCGCCCCCGACGCCCTCGCCTTCGACTCCTCTGGTAACCTATATGTAGCAAATTTTACCAGCGGCACCGTCTCCAAAGTCACCGGCATCGTCAACCCAACTGCCAACCTCACTATCTCTGGCAACACCACACTTGCTGGCAACAGTACCTTCACCGGTACGACAACACTTCAGAACAGCTTGCTTGTTGGAGGCAACATCGGTATCGGCACCTCGACTCCATGGGCCAACTTCACCATCCAACCGGTTGCTGGATCAGCAGTCCCACAGTTCGTCTCATGGGTTTTGGGCTCCACCTCGCCATCATTCATCATCAGTAGCGCCAACAACAATGGCTTCGTCGGTCTCGGCACGTCGACTCCGCAAGCAAACTTCACTATCGACGGTACTATGAGCAGTACGACCGGTAAGAACCTCTTCCAAATCGCAACGAGTACCAACCAATTAATTCTTACCGTCAACAACAACGGTCTCCTCACTGTTGCCAATGGCTTCCTTTCCCAAGCCTCTTCCACTATCGTCGGCAACTTCACCACCACCGGCACCAACGTCTTCAACGGCAAAGTAGGTATTGGTACCTCGACTCCATGGGCATTTCTCAGTGTCCAAGCAGCAACTGCAGGATCTACGACTCCACAATTCGTCTCATGGGTCTCGGGCTCGACTTCGCCATCATTCATCATCAGTAGTGCCAACACCAACGGCTTCATCGGCATCGGCACCTCGACTCCAAGCGCCAACTTCACCATCGATGCGACGATGAGTAGTACAACGGGTGCCAACCTTTTCCAGATTGCAACGAGTACAAATCAAAGTGTCCTTATCATCAACAAGAATGGCTTCATCGGCATCGGCACCTCGACTCCAAGCGCCAACTTCGTTCTCAATGGAACGATCAACAGCGCCAAAAATCTTTTCCAAATCGCAACATCGTCGAATCAATCTATTTTTGTCGCGAGTAACAGCGGTAACATCGGTATCGGCACTTCCTCGCCATTTGCCACATTGAGCGTGCAGCCAAAGACTGACGGCAATGCACTGGTGGTTGCAGCTTCTGCTGGTGCAACGGTACTTCAAGTATCGACCAAAAACACTTCCGCTAACATTTTCGAAGTGGCGACATCCACCGGCGTTGCCTTCTTGGACATTACAGCAAACGGTAACGTCGGTATCGGCACCACCACACCGACGAGTACTCTTACTGTTGTCGGTTCCGCCTGTTTCTCAAAGGGAGCCTCAGCAACTCTTCTCTGCGGCGGAACGGGAGGAAATCTCTACTATACTGCTGCCAATACCGGTGCATATGACGTCGCCGAAGACTACATCACGAATGATTTGAGTGCGACCCCAGGTACCATTGTCGGCCTCGATGGAATCAACGATGAAGAAGTTGCAACGGCGACCTCAAGTACCAACGTGCTCGGCATCGTTTCCACCAACCCAGGACTCATCCTCGGCGGCGCTGATGGGACGAGACAAGGAAAGACCGTGGTACCAATTGCGCTGTCCGGTCGCGTACCGATAAGGATTTCCTTCGGCAATGGTCCTATTTATGCAGGAGATCGCCTCGCCATCTCATCGACCACACCGGGAGTGGCAGTCAAAGCACTCGAATCAGGGCAGACCCTGGGCACGGCGCTTCAGACGGCCTCAACATCTACTTCGACGATTGAAATTTTCGTCCAGCCTCAATTCACGGTCATTCAAACCGCCTCTGCATCGAGTAGTGCAACCTCCACTCCAGCAATAATCGTATCTACCTTCTTCTCTGATGCGAGCCAGGCGCTGCAGCAAGAAATTACCGCACTCGGTAGCGCCGTCGTTCGTCTCTTCAACGAGAGCATCTATGCAGCGACAGGAATCTTCAATAAAGTCTTTGCCAAGGAAGTGCATACAGACAAGCTTTGTGTCTCGGATTCCTCCGGCGAGACCTGTATCACCCGCGCACAGCTCAATTCGCTTCTTGCGGGTGCAGGCGCTTCGGGATCCGGTTCTTCATCTGGCTCGGGTGGCTCAGGAGGCTCTGGATCAACAACTCCTCCTGAAGCGCCTACGATAACTGTCACTGGGGACAATCCAGCGACGATAGAAGTGGGCACCGTATATAGTGATCTAGGCGCAGTCATTACGGGACCTGCGGCGGATGTTAATTTGGATATCATGGCATCAGTGGACGCTGGTGCGACCTCGACCTTGAGTGCAATCCAACTGGATACAACAGTAGAGGGTACGCATACCATTCAATATAGTGTGACTGACCCAGCAGGACTTGTCGGTTATGCGACGCGCACAGTCAACGTCGTTGCGGCAAGTTCAACAACGCCATAGTTGAATCAAATATGAAGAGCGGGCTCGCAAATCGAAATTATATTATAATACTGCAATGACACGCCGATACTCGTATCTCTTCGCCCTTACCTTCCTGGGCTTGAGTTGTCTCCTTTTTGCTGTCCATGCGCGACCAGCCAAAGGGGCTTACAATTCGCCAGTGACGATTTACCTCACCTCTGGCACTTCGTGGACAGTACCTACTGATTGGGATAATTCAACCAACCAAAACGCGACGATTACTGTGATTTCCGGCGGAGGTGGTGGTGTGCGCAGTTTCGGCGCAGGTGGTGGGGGATCGAGCCGCCAATTAAAAACCGCAGGTGGCGCCATAACCCTCACCCCAGGTGCTTCGGTAACCATTGGCGTCGGCAGCGGTGGAGTAGGTGTAGCGACGACTGGTCCCGGGAACGCCGGCGGAGATACCTGGTTGTGTAATTCTACCAGCAACTGCAGCGCCTTCGCCGCCGCTGCCGTGTGCGGTAATGGTACCGGTGATACTGCTGTAATTGTATGTGCCCAAGGTGGCGGCGGCGGGACCAGTAGCGCATCTGGCGCGGGTGGTTCTATTTCAAATGGTTTCCCCACAGGCGGGATTTTTGGTAATGGTGGTAATGGGGGAACTACTAATGGTACGTCGTTTAATGCGGCTGGAGGGGGCGGCGCGGGGTCATCTTTTAATGGTGGAGCAGGCGGTCCCGGGGGAAGTGCCTCTGTTCAGTCCGGGTCAGGTGGTGGCGGCACTAATGGAGCAGGGGGAGATGGTGGAGCAGGGAATGGCGTTGGCGGTATCAATTTTAGTCTCGGTGGCGGCGGCACCTTTTCGAATCCGGGAGGCGCTGGTTCCAACGGCGGCGGTGGTGGTGGAGCCACCGGAGGAGCTGGCGGACAGGGAGGTAATGGTGGAGGTACTGGTATAGATTTTGATGCGACACATGGACCCGGCGGCGGGGGTGGTGGTGGCTGGACGGGCAGTGGCGGAGGAAATGGAGGGAATGGCGGTCTCTACGGTGGTGGTGGCGGCGCCTCGAGCCCTAGCTCCACGGGGGGCTCTGGTGGTGCAGGAATAATCTACATTCTTTATACCCCCGTAAATTCCTACGAGCGACCAGCTATGATTGAATTCTGGAGTGGATTTTTCCGCCAGAAAGGAGGCTCTATTCGCATTAAATAAGTGTCTATATTAATATTACTACTATGAGTGACAAACAATTTATAGGCATCAGTGTTTTTCTTATCGTGATGTTCTCTGTGGTGGGATATTATGTAATTTCAAAACCATCTGATGCGACTGCGGTCGCTTCGCCCGGTGCCTTTGATGCGGTGCCTGCCATTTCAAAATCTTCACCATCATCTTCGACCCCGGATACCGTGTCAGAGAGCGCCGTCCAACCACCCAACACAAAAAAATACGAAAGCTCGCTGTATCATATTTCATTCTTCTATCCGAATGATGTTGATGTAAGCGAGAAGCCGCTCAAAAGCAACTCAATGGTAATTGTATTCAAGGGAACAACGACGAAGATTGGATTCCAAATATTTATCACCCCGTACAATGAACCCAAGATTTCACAACTACGGTTCCTGCAGGATGAGCCATCAGGCGTAATGAACAATCCAGCAAATATTACTATCAATGGTGTTTCTGCAACAGAGTTTTACAGTACCAATGATGCAATGGGTGCCACGAGAGAGGTATGGTTTCTGTATCGCGGATTTCTCTATGAAGTGACCGCTCCGCAGTCTCTTGATAGCTGGCTTTTCCAGATTATGGAGACGTTGCGATTCTCATAGTTGCGCATGGGCACCATGCGCATTTGAGTTAAGTGCGAAATCAGTCTGGTACAGGTACAATAGTAGATACGTCTGCAGTATGAAAAAGTTATTCATTCAATACAGGGGATATGCGCTTGTCACGATTCTCGCGCTTATTGTTGGCACGGCATTTGGCGTATACATTCCAGTGGCCTCACCACTTGACCCCAATGGGGGAGCGGTCTATGAGCACTCGTCATCGTACAAATTCATTAACCCGCTCCTCTCGTGCGGTGATGATCAGTTCTCTCACATCCAAAACGGTCAAGTCCTCAATCTACAAAATGAAATCAACTCCTACATCAAAGCTCAGCAAGCAAACAATTCCATCGATACCGCGTCAGTGTATTTCCGCGAGCTCAACGGCGGACAGTTTTTGACTATCAACTCGAATTTGCAGTTTGTCCCGGCATCGCTTCTCAAGGTGCCACTTGCGATGAGCGTCTACCAGCAAGCAGAACTCAATCCAAAAGTCCTCGCGCAACGAGAGTTCTATCAGGCGGCATTTGCACCCGCTTCCGAGCACTTCGTTGCCCCGACGCTTGCGGCGAGTACGACATACTCGGTCCCAGAACTCCTCACTGCGATGCTTACCAATTCCGACAACAATGCAGCGCTCCTTCTCACGCACGTCATCAGTGCCGCAGCGCTCGATCAGTCATATTCCGATCTCGGCGTCATCGTTCCACAAGACGAGCAATACACGACGACAGTCACTACCTATGCAGGATTTTTCCGCGTGCTCTACAACGCCACTTATCTCAATCATAATGATTCTGAGCAATTACTCAATCTGCTCTCGCAGTCCAAATTCCAAGACGGTATCGTCGCTGGACTCCCTACCGGTGTGACAGTGGCCCACAAATTTGGCGAGCGAGGCTTCAACGATCCGGCGATACCCAACCAGCTCCATGACTGTGGCATCGTCTATGCAAGAAATCCGTATCTCGTCTGCATCATGACGCAAGGCGATGATTACAACACGCTCGCCGGCGTCATTGCTCATATATCAAAGATGGTTTACGCCTACGCCGGCCCCTGACCCACACAATCCGCGCATGGGCACCATGCGCGGATTCTCTCCATAGTCTGCGCATGGTGCCCATGCGCAAGAAGGCGTTGAGCTCGTTCGATTGGATAGGGTATAATCATTATTGTTACTGGGGTTCGATTTCATAAAGGGGTCTTATGAGTCGTAGAGATTACAAAAATTTTACAGCAGGGGAGTATTACCATGTATTCAATCGTGGGAATAATAAGGGTGAAGTCTTCCGTGACGCGGAAGACTATTCTTTTTTCCTATCTCGTTTGCGTGAAGCATTGTATCCAGACGTTCTCGACAATGCGCATGGTGCCCATGCGCAGAGATATTATCCGCGAAAGAAGTTACCGGCAGACTCTTTCGATTTAGTTGCGTACTGTTTGATGCCAAACCATTTTCACTTTTTATTACTTCAGAAAGGGGAAATTTCGATTAGCTCCCTCATGCTCAAGGTGATCAGTGGGTACGTGAAATATGTCAACAAGAAATATCAAAGAGTCGGTTCGCTTTTCCAAGATCAATGTAAGGCGACACATATTGCGGATGATGCGCAATTAATTCACACATCCTCGTATATTCATTGCAATCCTGTCGTCGCGGGACTTAGTACATCATTAGGAGATTACGCATACGATAGCTATCGAGAATATATGGATACAGATAATACACAGAGGCTCTCAATCCCAGAAAGCGTGCTTATGCACTTTCCTCATCCAAAGAAATATGAAGAATTTGCACTCGAGCGACTTGCAAGGTTACAACAAGAAAAAGCACTTGACATGATGGGAGAAGCATAGCCGCGCATGGTGCCCATGCGCGGACGCGATTTTCACCCATGCTACAATATATGTATTCTTAGAAGATATTTTTTAACATATATACATATATGGCACGGGTAGCAATCAATGGTTTCGGGAGAATTGGAAGAGGGTTTATGCGCTCCGTGCATGGACGCGAGGGGTTGGAAGTGGTCGCGATTAACGATCTCACATCGGCCGAAAATCTTGCATACCTTTTGAAATACGACTCGGTCTACGGCCGAGCACCCTTTAGTGTGGAGGCAGGGGACCACGCATTGATTGTAGATGGCAAGACCATTCCCGTAATTGCCGAGCGTGATCCGGCGAAGCTTCCCTGGAAGGACATGAACATCGATATCGTCATCGAATCGACGGGATTCTTTACCGACGCCGCGAAGGCCCACGCGCACATAGATGCGGGTGCCAAGCGCGTCGTGATTTCAGCTCCGGGGAAGGGCGACGTGGCAACGATTCTCTTAGGAGCCAACGAAGATAAATTTGTCGGCGCTACTATCACTTCCAACGCATCTTGTACGACCAATGCCGCAAGCCCACTCATTGGTATTCTCGACGAAGCAATCGGCATCGAGCGCGCAGTCCTCAATACTACTCACGCCTACACCGCAAGCCAAGCACTCGTCGACGCACCGAGCGTCAAAGACATGAAGGAGGGGAGAGCAGCAGGTCTCAACATCGTCCCGACCTCAACGGGGGCTGCAATCGCAACGACGCTCGCATACCCACAGCTCGCCGGTAAATTCGATGGCGTATCGCTGCGCGTCCCAGTGCCTGCGGGATCCATTGTTGACGTGACATTCGTCCCAAAGCGCGCGACGACCGTGGAGGAGGTCAATGGCGCGCTCAAAGCGGCTGCAGGAAGCGATCGTTGGAAGCGTGTGTTTGCTGTCACTGAGGAAGAACTCGTCTCCCACGACATCATCGGCACACCCTATGGCTCTATCGCGGTCCTCGGTATGACACGCGTCGTTGACCAAATGCTCGTGAAGGTGCTTGCGTGGTACGACAACGAAGCAGGGTATGTGCATACACTTGTCGAACATACACTTGAATTATCTAAGCACTTGTAAGATACGTGCTCAGAGGTCGAGTCTAACGAATTAATTATGAAAGTTTATTTTGCCGCCGATCACGCAGGATTTAGTTTGAAAAACGAACTGGTCAATTTTGTACGCGGCGAGCTCTCATATGACGTCGAAGATTGTGGCGCCTCAGAGATGCTTGTGAGTGATGATTACCCACCCATCATTGCGCGTGCTGCCAAAGCAGTACAAGAAGACATCAGTCGCAACATCTGGAGTCGCGCAATTGTAATCGGTGGCTCCGGCACCGGAGAAGCGATTGTCGCCAATCGTTTCGAAGGAGTTCGCGCAGCACTCTACTATGGCGGCAACGAAAAAATTCTCACGCTCTCACGTGAACACAATGATGCCAATGTGCTCTCGCTTGGTGCGCGGTTTCTCTCTATTGCCGAGGCCAAGTCTGCAGTACGAGTATGGCTTGCGGCTCAATTTACGGGCGATGAGAGGCACGTGCGTCGCATCGCACAGATAGACATGCCCGCACAAAAAGACTCATGAATACGACACAATTCATCGAAATAATCCCGACAGTCGTTGCTCAAAATAATGATGAAATAAGCGCTGCAATAGCCAATGCTCGAGCATTAACAAATGCATTACATATTGATGTTGATGATGGAATTTTTACGCCTGCAATCTCGTGGCCATATGTAGAAAGGGGAAGAGTAGGGGAGGCGCGCGGGGGACTTGACACACCTGTGGATAACTTTCTAATACAAGCACACCTCATGGTCTCGGAAGCACGAGAAATAGGGGAGTTTTTAGCCCACGTAGGAGTACATACACTTATTGCGCATGTAGAATCTCTCACCGATGCACCAACGACATTCGATGCGTGGAGATCGTTCGGCGTAAAAGAAATAGGCATCGCACTCTTACTTGATACATCGATCGAAGATTTGAATCCCCTACTTCCCTCTTGTGATTTCGTACATCTTTTGTCCGTCGCGACCATCGGTGCTCAAGGTGCGCCCTTTGACCCGCGCGTCATACCAAAGATCGAAGCTATTCGCGCACAGTACCCTGAGATCGTCATTTCAGTCGATGGCGGAGTCTCCTCGGTCAACATCGCGAGCCTCGTACGAGCAGGAGCGACACGCTTTGCAGTAGGGTCGGCTCTCAGTAGTGTCTCCAATCCTCAAGAGACCTACCAGGAGCTCGTAGCGCTCGCTCAAAGTGCGTTACAATAGAAGAATGCAACCACTCACCGACGATGAAATTCGAGACATTGCACATCGTGCCAACGACATTCGCCAGACGATAATCGAAATGCTGGTTGCCGCAGGCTCGGGCCACACTGCAGGTCCCCTCGGCATGGCCGATATCTTTGCCGCACTCTACTTCCGCGTCCTCAATCACGACCCCAAGAATTCTGAGATGCCGGAGCGTGACCGGCTCATACTGAGCAATGGTCATATCGTCCCCGTCCGCTATGCGGCAATGGCGCATGCCGGGTATTTTCCCGTTGAAGAATGCCTTACGCTCCGTAAATTTGGCTCGCGATTGCAGGGGCATCCGGAGCGCTTGCGCTTGCCCGGCCTTGAGACGACCTCCGGTCCCCTGGGCGAAGGACTCTCCCAAGCAGCAGCGATTGCTTATGCATTTCGAATGGACAATACGTCGCAGCGAGTCTATTGCGTCATGGGTGATGGTGAACAAAACGAAGGCAATGTGTGGGAGGCGTTTATGTTTGCAGGTAAATATCAGCTTAGCAATCTCACTGCAATTATTGATCGCAATAATATTCAAATCGATGGATACACCGAGACCATCATGCCGCTCGAGCCACTTGCCGATAAGTATCGGGCGTTTGGCTGGCACGTGCTTGAAGTCGATGGACACAACATCGAGCAATTTGTCGCTGCGTGTGAAGAAGCGAACGCAATTTATGAAAAGCCAACCGTCATCATCGCTCATACCATAGCCGGTAAGGGCATCAAATCAATCGAACGCGATTATCGCTGGCATGGCAAGCCGCCGACGGCCGATGAGGCGAAGCTCTTTTTGCATGAGCTCCGTACAATGGAAGGAAAGGTTGTAGCAGAACATGAATAAGTATGTTGAACTCAGTATTACATCTCAAAGAAAATATATTTGATACTCCCGATCAGGCGGCAACGCGTGATGGCTTTGGTAAGGGCCTCGTGGAGGCAGCTGATGCCGACTCGCGCGTCATTGCACTCTCGGCGGACCTCACCGAGTCCACGCGCGTCGAGGCGTTTAAAAACAAATACCCACAGCGATTTGTGGAGGTTGGTGTCGCCGAGCAAAACATGGCCGCCCTCGGTGCGGGGTTTGCCGAGGCTGGGAAGATCCCCTTCATCACCTCGTATGCCGCATTTAATCCCGGCCGTAACAACGAGCAGATTCGCACAACCATTTCGCTCAATCGCGTGCCGGTCAAAATTTGCGGCATGCATGCAGGTGTATCAGTAGGTCCCGATGGTGCCACACATCAAGCACTCGAAGATATGGCACTTATGCGTGTGCAGCCAAACATGACTGTGATTAGTCCGTGTGATAGCGAAGAGGCGCGCAAGGCGACGATTGCCGCAGCGAAGTGGGATGGACCAGTTTACATGCGCTTCGGTCGCGAGAAGACTCCTATAATGACGACTACAGAAACGCCGTTTGAGATAGGGAAGGCCAATGTCCTTTGGAATGCGCATGGTGCCCATGCGCAGGTCGCTATCTTTGCGACGGGGGCACTCCTCTACAATGCGCTTCGTGCCGCGCAAGAATTAGAGACGCAGGGGATCGGAGTCAATGTCATCAATGTGCATACCATCAAGCCACTCGACAAAGAGACCATTGTAGCTGAAGCCAAAAGTGCCGGGGCAGTCGTCACCGTCGAAGAGCATCAAATTGCCGGAGGTCTCGGCAGTGCGATTGCAGAATTACTCGCAGCTGAATCCCCTACTCCTATCGAATTTATCGGCGTCCACGACCAGTTTGGCCAATCGGGAACCCCGACAGAATTGATTGAACACTACGGTATGGGGGTATCCCATATCGTAGAGGCGGCCAAGCGTGTAATGGCAAGGCGTGCGTAGAGCATATGGAAAGAATAAAGAAAATGTCACGCCGTGGATTTCTAGGTGGTGCGCTCGCACTCGGCGCGGTAGCGGTTTTGCACAATCGAAGCCATGAATCTCCATCTTTTGATGAAGCAAATAAAACTGAAACTAATCACTTGAGGCAAGTTTCAACTCATGAGGAGCTACGGGGTCCGCGCGAATACGATATGGGGGATTTGACCGGCTGTAAGTTCTCGGCCGAACTTTCCGATTACACTGGTATTGACGGAGATGTTCCCGAGAAAGCTCGAATTGATTTCTCGGACCTTCTAAGGAAGATGTGGAGTAAGAAGCTTGCGCAAATGAACAAGGTTGGTGGAGATGCCATTCCTATTGTTGAATTTCGTGATCAAATTCTAGCGTCCTATAACCCAGAGAGTGTAACGAAGAGTAATTTGCACGATTATGAACATACCATTCAGTTAGCAATCGACCAGGTGCATATACCGAGAGTCGAATTAATAAGAATGGTACCAGCATTTGCACATCTTACCGATACACAACTTTCTCTTCTCAAGCGACTTGAATCACTCATTAACGCACGAGCGCTTCTCACGTACTCTGTTACGGAAATCATGCCAACTGAGGGAGCTGATAGCGCTATTGGCGTCGAACTGTACGATTTTCTTTTGCAGAATGCGGGAAGTGAATTGTTTGGCTGTATCCCTGCCCTTCACGACAAATATCTCTCATTTGGACCGTATCAATTTACCCGATATGCCATTGGTGATGAAAAACAAGTCCACAATGGCGCATCCGTAATGAACCATTACATATGGAAAGACAAAAAGTTGCCCAAGTATGTAGGTGAGATGCAGGGCAATGACCATCATAAAGCTGCGTATCTTCTAGCACTCTACAATATTGCGCACCTCGTAAAAGAACTAGGCCCCGCAACACCAAAAGCACTTGATCATGACGGCATCATCTCTGCAGATATGGTTCTCCAGTATATTGCGACTGCACATCACAAACCGAATGATGCAATTAATGCATTCACAGAATACGCAGATGCGTATACACGGCCCAAACAGAAACACACCTCCGAACATGCAGTGCCGGTATCATTTGCCGATTTTTGTAAAACAAATCGCATCGGAGACTACTGTGAGAAAACAAAGAGCAACAGTGTTGCCCTCAAGCAGTTCTTAGGCTCCGAAAAACACACGAGCTAAATTGCTGTCGCGACAAAGTCAGCTGGACGTTTGTTGTACCACTCATCTATCTGCTCTTTGGCAAGGAGTCCCCGTTGAGCGCCTATTTCTTGTACGACCGACATGGAGTTGATGGCGCCGCGCATGATTGCTTCGTGAATAGGGAATCCCATCTCGAGATAGGCGATAGTCGTCGAGGCTGATGCGTCCCCCGCTCCCGTGCGTTCAAGCGGTGGCTTCGGGTCAGGGTACATCGGGATGTGCCACGAGGAGCCATCGGTGTCGGTCGTGTACGCACCATTGCGCCCATCGGTGATGACAGGGATTTTGACTCCGAGTGCTTGCATACCCTTGAGTAATTCTTTGAAGTCAGTACTTTCAGATTTCAAGATTTCCTGCGCCTCTTCCTTGTTGCAGAAGAATACTTCCGTGCGTGAATACAAATCTTTCAGTGCCTCGGTCCCAAGCTTGATTTGAAATGTCCCGGGCTGGAAGGCGAGCTTCACCGTCGGATTCGCTTCAAGATATGAGGCGATTTCTTTGTGATATGGAAGGGAATTGTCGGCCATCGACGAGAGGTATATCCACTTTGGTGCCTCGATATCAGTCGGCATCGAATAGTCGTACGCTTCGTGTTTGATGAGGATGGTGCGCTCAGAGCCATACCAAAGTACGTAATGGTAGTTAGTATTTTTTCCTTCTTGTTTGACGATGAGGTCAGTTGCCACACGCTGATCGGCGAGTGCCTTGATGCAGTCATCACCGCGCGTATCAGCACCGACGTATGTGTGGAGTCCCGCATTGAGTCCGAGACGTGCACAGGCGACCGCCGCATTTGCAGAATTGCCGACACCTGGAATCACGACATCGTATTCGAAGGGAAGTTTTTCCCCGAAGCGCATCGCGAGCAAATCATGAGTATTCGTTGCATCGCGTAGTACACTCGCCTCTTGTAATCGGATAAATGCGTCAATAACTGTGTCTCCTATCGCTATAATATCGTGTTGCATAGACCTCGATTGTACCATGTTACAATCAAGCCTATATGCAAACACTGAAAATGGCCGTTGAGGCCGCCTGGGACAAGAAGCGTGCCGTTGGACATTTTAACGTCTGTGATTCGAATCAATATAATGCGGTACTCGCAGCAGCACAGGCATTGAGTTTGCCAATTATCGTTGGAGTTTCGGAAGGTGAGCGTAAGTTCTTTGGTGTGCGCAACATCGCCGCGATGGTAAGTGCATCACGCGCCGCAGGAATGGAAGTATTTCTTAATGCCGATCACACATACTCGCTCGACGGTTGTAAGGAAGTCATCGATGCAGGATTTGATGCAGTTATTTTCGATGGCAGTCACCTTTCGCTCGAAGAAAATATCGCAGCGACGCGAAGTGTCGTTGAATACGCACGAGCAAGTGGCCGTGAGGTAGTCGTGGAGGCAGAAATTGGCCGCATCGGCACTTCATCGAAGCTTCTTAGTGCCCCGCCTACTGATATCGACAAAGAACTAACCTCTCCCGAAGAAGCAGCACAGTTCGTCCGCGAGACAGGAATAGATTTACTCGCCCCCGCGGTCGGCACTATGCACGGACGACTCATTGGTGGTGGTGAGCCGAAGATTGATTTGGCTCGCATCGAAGCGATTCGCTCTGCAGCGGGAGTGCCGCTTGTACTCCACGGTGGTTCAGGTTCATCTGATGAAGACCTCGCGGCGGTAGGACCGGCAGGATGCTCAGTAGTACACATCAACACCGACATTCGCGTGGCATATCGCAAGGGGATTGAAGCCTCGCTTGCGGCCGACGCCAACGAAATTGCCCCCTACAAATTCCTCGCCGGTGGCGTCAAAGGCGTTCAGGATATGACAGAGAAGTACCTGCGTCTTTTTGCAGGTCTCTAAATTGCAGATGGTGCCCATCTTCAAGACTTGCAAACGAGCTATAAATCCGTATACTGCACCGCATGTTAGCCCTTGAAGTAAAAACCCGCGACGAGAAAATCTCGTCAGACGCTCTCCGTGCTGAGGGCCTTATTCCTGCGGTCCTCTATGGTCCGAAGGAGGCTCCTGCATCTATCAGTATCGATGGACGCCAACTTGAGAGTGTCTGGCGTGAGGCAGGTGAGACGACCGTCATCACCCTCAAGGGTGTAGGTGGCGACAAGGACACACTCATCCATGATGTGCAACTCCACCCACTCACCAGCAAGATTCTCCACGCTGATTTTTATGTACTCGAAAAGGGCAAGAAAATTGAAATCTCCGTGCCGCTCCACTTCATCGGCGAAGCACCTGCTGAGAAGCTTGGTCACATCATTGTCAAAGCTCTTCATGAAGTAGAAATCGAAGTCGCTCCTGCCGAGCTTCCACACAATCTCGATGTCGATCTTTCAACACTCTCAAACGTTGGTGACCACATCACAGCAGACATGATTAAGCTTCCTGCAAGTGCATCACTCGTGACCGACGCACATGAAATCGTCGCATCCGTCACTGCATTCCATGAAGAAAAGGTAGAGGTTGCTGCTGAATTTGTAGCTGCCCCTGCAACTGAAGTTGCTGACGCTCCAGAGACTCCTGCAGCCGAAGAGAAGAAGTCCTAATTCGTGTTGGTCTGCCAACTCCTGGTATACTGAAAGTACTATGCAAACGCGTGCACGACGCAGTGCAATATTTTTTTTGATATTCCTGTCTATGACGGGGATTTTTTCTCTATTTTCATCTCTGGTCTATGCCGATAGTGTCGCTGATCAGCGTGCAGCTCTCCAGGCACAGCTCGCACAAGTGCAAGCACAAATTCAACAAAATCAAGCAAGTCTCGCGAGCGAACAGCAGGCACAGACCTCGCTCGAGAACGAAGTGGCCATTCTCAATTCCCAAATAACAGAAGCCCAGCTCGAGATCAAGCAGCGTGACCTTACCATCCAGTCCATCAAGGATGGGATTTCGCAAGACAACCTTGGCATCAGCGCGCTCGATTCGTCTGTCGCGGCAAGCCAGGTGTCGCTCGCTCAAATCATCCGTGATACCCAGCAGCTTGACGATACGACCTTTATCGAACTCGCCCTCGGCGGCTCACTCACCGATCTCTTTCAAGATTCTGATGATTTCTCGGCAATCAAGAAAGGGATGTCGGACCTTTTTGCACAGATAGCTTCTCAGCGCTCCGACCTTACCTCTCGCGAAGCGGTTCTTCAGAATCATAATCAGGAACAAAGTGACCTGTTAGGCCTTCAGGTCGCACAGCAGCAATCCCTCAAAAATACTCAGAAGGTCAAACAAAATCTTATAGCCCAGACCAAAGGTCATGAGTCTGCATATAAGCAGGTGATTGCTAATCAACAAAAAAGTGTCGCTCAAATACAAGCAGCGCTCTTCAGTCTTGCTGGTACGGGCAAGTCCGTCTCATTCGGCGATATTTATTCGTATGCGAAGGAGGCGTCTATCGCCACCGGAGTCGAGCCGGCATTCATCCTTGCCATTCTCACTGAAGAGAGCAATTTGGGGCAGAACGTCGGCAACTGCACCTACGAATCCGCCATGAGTCCCAAGCGCGACATTCCTGATTATCTACAAATCACCGAGCAGTTGGGCATTTCGCCTGATTCGGAGAAGGTCTCGTGCGCACAGAGCTACGGCGCATATGGTGGTGCTATGGGACCGGCGCAATTCATCCCGTCGACGTGGGCACTCTACCAGAATCGTATCGCTCAGGCATCAGGACAGACACCGCCCAATCCCTGGGATCCTCGTACCGCCACCTTCGCCACCGCGCTCTACATGAGCGACCTCGGTGCCAGTAATGATGCCACATCAGAGCGTACCGCAGCACTTAAGTACCTCGCAGGAAGTCATTGGCGCAATGCCGCCTATGCCTTCTATGGTGAGGCAGTGATGGGATATACGCAGCAGTATCAGAGTCAAATCAATCAGATCACGGGATCCTAACAGTGCAATCGCTTGCATATTGGTGGGTTTTTTCGTATAGTGTGCCCACATGAAAAAAGACATTCACCCAGAAGAATACCGCCAGGTCATCTTTGACGATTCTACGTCAGGGAAGCGTTTTCTTATCGGCTCTACGGTTGAGACGACCAAGACCGACAAATGGGAAGACGGCAAGGAATACCCGATGTTCCAGGTGGAAATCTCGAGTGCTTCGCACCCGTTCTACACCGGTCAATCAAAGACCATCGACACTGCTGGTCGTGTTGAGAAGTTCAAGACTCGCGCTGCGGCTAAGAAGTAGTGTTCGCAGGCAGGGTGACGGATTGTGCCGTCGCTGTCTGGGCTTGCTAGCCCAGCGCTCGGTCTCGGCACCTCATGCAGCAGCATGACCCTAGGGGTTAAGGCCTGCGAAGACGGCACAACCCGTCACCCTGCCTTTGTTTTGCGGTAAAATAGACATATGTCCGAACCAACTCACATCAACCCAGAAGACTTCGCCGATGATCGGCGCATTTCGTATTTGGTGGTTGAATGGAAGCGCCTCTCTCAGGCTGAGCTCGATGCCCAGGAGCTCATCGAGGTTGATCCGACTATGGCTGAGCTCGGTGCCAAAGAGATTGAAGACATCCACGCCCAAAAAGAAGAACTCTTGAAGCAGATGGAAACAATCGTGGGCTCAGGCGAGACTGAGCGTGAATGGCCCAATGAAATCGTTCTTGAAGTGCGCGCAGGGGTAGGAGGCGATGAAGCCTCGCTCTTCTCTGAAGAGCTCGCAAGCATGTATCTGCGCTTTGCAGAAAGTCGCGGCTGGAAGGCCAAGTCACTCGATGAATCACGCGCCGCTCAGGGCGGATTCAAGGAAGCACAATTTGAAATCAAGGGTGAGGATTGTTATCGCACATTACGCTTCGAGACGGGAGTGCACCGCGTGCAGCGCGTACCCTCTACCGAGAAAGCCGGACGCATTCATACTTCGACCGCATCTGTCGCAATTCTTCCCATCTACAAACGCTCCAAACTCGTCATTAACCCCGGCGACATCGAGATAGAATTTTCTCGCTCGGGAGGTGCCGGCGGACAAAACGTCAACAAGGTGGAGACTGCGGTGCGACTCATCCACAAGCCCAGTGGCATCGATGTGCGCTGCACCTCAGAGCGCAGTCAGCAACAAAATCGCGAGAAGGCGATGCAACTGCTTATCTCACGCCTTCAGCAAAAGAAGAACGAAGAAGAAGATGTTGCCCGCGCAGCAGAGCGCAAATCTCAGGTGGGAACGGGGGATCGATCCGAGAAGATTCGTACCTACAATTTTCCGCAGGACCGCGTCACCGATCACCGTATCAAGCAATCCTGGTCCAATATGGAGGCAATCATGGGGGGTAAAATTGGCATGATACTAGAAGCGCTCGATACAGCTGATTCGACCGGCGTTATTGGGGAGGAAGGCGATACGGTTGCAGAAACGGATTGATTTTGCTAGTATTCACGGGCTCCTCAGTAGGAGTCTTATTTTTCAACTTATGACAGAAACGACAATAGAATCATTGTTCCAGGCAGGCGCGCATTTCGGCTATGGCCGTGCTCGTCGCCATCCTACTGCAACTCCCTTCCTTTTTGGTACCAAAGACCGCACAGACATTTTCAATCTCGATGAGACTGTTCCTCGCATTGATGCTGCAGCAGTATATGCAGCGTCTCTCGCTGCTGCTGGTAAACAGCTTCTTTTCGTTGGTGGTAAGCACGAGGCAATCTCAATCGTCAAGTCAAATGCAGAGCGCGTAGGCATGCCATACGTTGCTGGCCGCTGGATTGGAGGTACACTCACTAATTTCAAAAACATCCGTGGCCGCATCAACTTGCTCGAAAAGCTCATGGGAGAGCGCGAGCGCGGAGAGCTCGAGAAGTACACCAAGAAAGAGCGCTTGCTCATCGATCGTCAGATTGAAGAGTTGCTCTCACGCTTCGGCGGCTTGGTAAAGATGACTGATTTGCCTGCGGCACTCTTTGTCATCGACACTCGTCATGAAGACACTGCCGTCAAGGAAGCCAATCAGCTCGGGATTCCTATCATCGGTCTTTCAAGTTCTGATTGTGATTTCTCACTCGTCAAATATCCAATCCCTGCCAACGACACCTCTATCAAGAGTGTTGGACTCGTTGCCGACATCATCGCGCGAGCATATGAGGGGGGTAAGCGCGCTCCTGTCGCGGCTCCTGCAGCACGCGCATAAAGAGCGTTTGTGCTATACTGAGACTCTACGTTATTAGGACTGTTATAGGGTGTATCAAGGATCAATTCTTGATACCAGAGGAAAAATTTAAACACTCAAACCATTCACTTTTATGGCAACAACAGAAGAAATAAAAGCATTGCGAGACATTACCGGCGTTTCAGTCATGATGTGCAAGAAGGCCCTCGAAGAGGCCGGTGGCGACATGGAGAAGGCAAAGGTCATCTTGCGCAAGGCAAGTGCCATCTCTGCCCTCAAGAAGGCCGACCGTGAGCTCGGTGCAGGCGCGGTAGCCGCATACGTGCACGCTGGAGGCACCGTTCTCGGCGCTGTGGTCCTTTCGTGTGAGACAGACTTCGTCTCCAAGAATGAAGAGTTCACCAAGCTCGCCTACGACATCGCAATGCACGTCGCTGCGATGAATCCACAATTTAAATCCCGCGACCAAGTGAAAGAGTCCGACCTCGCAGCTGCCAAGGCGGTCTTTGAGGGCGAGGCTGCAAACGTCCCTGAGGACAAGCGAGCAAAGGCAATCGAAGGGAAGATTGATTCATACTTGCGTGATCGCGTACTTCTCGATCAGCCGTTCGTGAAGGATCCTTCAGTCACCATTCAAAATCTCATCGAATCTGCTGTGCAGAAGTTTGGTGAGAAGGTAGAACTCACACGATACGAACGCCTTTCTGTCCGCTAACATATGCCTATCGCTGCTATATCAATATTCGGGGTTGCACTCGTAGCTATCGGTGCGCTCTTTGTATTGAAATATTGGGAAACAGCTCGAGGCCGCGTCCTTGCACCAGCGCTTCGCTTCGGGGCAGATGAATACGCGCTGCAGTTCAAGGCGCGCTTATCGCGCGTGCGATTGGATCTTGCGCGTGTACCGCCGTTTACGGTCTTGTTCACGCGTTTCCTGATCCACGAGGCAGCACTTGGGTTCGCTGCCTTTGCGCGTTTGTCCGAGGCGCAGGCGCATCGCTTGGCAGACGTTGTTTCTCATAAGCATACGTTTATACCGCGCGAGACGCGCTCGACTTTTCTCAAGCAAGTAAGCGGGCGACAAGCGATAGAGGCCCCCGAGCTTGAATAAAACCCGGAAAAAGGGCACAATAGCACGAACCAAAATATAAGCCGCCTTAGCTCAGTTGGTAGAGCAACGCTTTTGTAAAGCGAAGGTCCCCAGTTCGAGTCTGGGAGGCGGCTCAAGTGAACGAAGTGAACGCAGAGTCGCCTCCCAGACTTCAGAAAGGGGTCGGGAAAACATGCTGTTTTCCCGTGAAGGAAGGATTGGGAAAACCGTGGGTTTCCCAGGAGAGTTTGGGGGGCGGCGACGCAATGGCGGCTCCCCGATTTACTTCTTCTTCGTACTTGTAGCAGCAGTACTCGTCGCACTCTTTATGAGCGTCGAGAGCTGAGGGAGAATCTTTGTGATATCACTGACGCTCTGATAACTGTCATAGGTCTCGCCGTTGATAACGATGGCAGGCAGTGTGTCGCCGACCTTATGAATGGATATAAGAGTCTGGAGCGCCCCCACGTTGAGGTTGTAGTCAAAGGAATACACACGCAGTTCCGGATAGGTCTCAGAGAGGGCAGTGAGTGCGTAGCCTTGCTTCTCACAGTCAGCACAGTCTCCCTTGTTGGAGTAGAAATAGAGTATGAATACCGGCTTCAAATTACACTTCGCGGCAAGTTGCTGCATGAGCAGGTAGTCTTTTATTTCAAGGAGTGAATACAGACGTTTGAGGCGCGTAATTTCAGCTTGGTTGGATGAACCTTGAGATTCCATGTATGAGAGCTGATTGCCAAGCGAGGTCATCTCACTTGGAAGAATAGTACTCTCGGCGATGTCGGAGCAGGAGTGCTCTTGCAGGAGGTCAAACTGCGTCTCGAGCGAAAGAATGTCCGTTGAGATGTCATCCTGTGTCGCGCGGATGTCGGCCACACGGCGATTGTTGAAATAATTACTCGCGTAGAAGGCTGTCGCAAATATGAGTGCGGTTATGAGGAAGGCGATGATATACGTGCCTATCTTGGCGTATCTGTTTCCGATGACTGGTTGCATAGAGTACGTTGTATATTATTTTAATTGTTATCGCCAGCGGACGCCGGTTTTAAATACTGCGCGCACAACTGCTGTGGTGAGCCACATCGGGACGAGCATACTATAGAAGAGCACAAATAGCGGTGTGCCGAGTGGCGGCATCTTACGCCCTGAACCGATGAAGGTACCAAGCGAAATGAGTCCCACAACGAGTGCGACTGCCATATAAATCAGAAACCACATCGCACTCGTGTTTACATAAAAGATACTAAACGACGGGTGAAATGAAAGCCCTAAAATTTCGAAACGAGTAATGCTGTGAAGAAGATCAAAGATTCCATAGACCACGATGCGCGCAAAGAAATAGATTGCGATACCAATGGAGACAAGGGCCGTCGGCAAGACGATAAGACTGAGGTTGCCGTATGTGCGATTGCCAAACATATGTCGATAATCAAGCGCATTGCGCAAGAAGCCATATGTCCAACGCACGCGCTGACGGAAGAGTGCGGGCACCGTGCGAGGCGTGCCTGTGTAGACGACGGCACCTGGCGCATTGCCAATGAGGTACCCTGCTTCTTGCATGCGCAACGCCATTTCCATGTCTTCGGTAGAGTGTCCGTGTCGCCAGCCGCCGGTCTCGCGTACCACTGCGGTACGGAAGATTGAGAAGGGGCCGGGGGTAATGAAGGCCGAACCAAGGGCTGCAAGTGTGAAGCGATTGAAGACACTCAGGCGGTACTCAGCATCCTGCATGTACTGCAGAATTGTCTCAGGCTTTTTGATAAGAATACCAGGAGTCACAGCAGCGACGTCAATATTTCGGAATACTTCTGCAATATGAAGGAGGGCATCGGGTGCTACCACCGAGTCTGCGTCGAGGCATCCGATGAGGTCTGCTTGGGTATGTGCAAGTGCGAAGTTCATCGCGGTGTGTTTGCCACCGTTTTCTTTTGTGTAGACACTCAGTCGTGCGGTCTCGGATACGATTGAACGCGCAACGGAAAGTGTGTTGTCGGTAGAGCCATCGTCGACGACGATTATTTCAAGCAATGCACTCGGATATTTCAAATTGAGGAGTGACTTAATTGTTGCCTCGACAGATCGTGCCTCGTTGTAACAGGGGACTACAATCGCGACAGATGGTGTATAGGGTGTGCGTGCTGAACGGGTCTCAGTGGTGCGTGCCTTCCGCGAACTTCTCTCAAGGAACGACACGAGCATAAACACCTCAAAGTAGAGGGAAATAAAGAGGAAAACATAGGCAATTCCCGCGTCCATAATATTCGCATTATACCAGAAAAGACGCTGTTTTGTAAGCGATTGATACGCAGGTATACTGATGACATGGAGCGCGGTCACATACACCCAATCTCATCAATCATCCGCGAGGCCAACCGCATTTTTTCCACAATGGGTTTCGAGTTTGCTGAGGGACCACTTCTCGAGAGTGAGTGGTACAACTTCGACGCTCTCAACGTTCCGAAGGATCATCCTGCTCGCGATATGCAAGACACTTTCTTCATCAAGGATGAGCAGGGAAAGGTACTTCGTACACACACCTCCAATGTGCAGATTCGCTACATGGAGAGTCAAATGAAAAAGAATATTGAGCCACCGTATCGCATTATTGTGCCGGGCAAAGTCTTCCGCAACGAAGCCACCGACATGACCCACGAAGCGGAATTTTTCCAAATGGAAGGACTCGTCGTCGGGCCCGATGTTACGCTGGCACATCTCAAGGGAACACTCGCCACGTTCTTCTCTGAATTCTTCAGGGGCGCTTCGGTCGAGGTTCGTTTTCGTCCGAGCTTCTTTCCCTTTACGGAGCCATCGGTTGAGGTCGATATGCGGCTGGTGGGCGAGAGTGTCCCTGAAAAACTTCGTGACAAATGGATTGAAATGATGGGAGCGGGAATGGTTCATCCGCAGGTACTCAAAAACGCCGGCGTTGATAATACAAAGTATCAGGGATTTGCCTTCGGCATGGGACTCGATCGCTTGGCGCTCTTGCGCTGGGGGATTGATGATGTTCGCCACATGCATTCGGCCGATTTACGATTCATTAATCAGTTTTAAAGTATGGAAAACTTTGAATTCAACAGAGTGAAAAAAATCCAGCATGAGGCTGCAAACGGCAACGAGGCACTTGAGGCTGTAGAGCGTCCGGATGTGGCCCTCGAGCGCGTCAAGATTGAGCTGAAAAAGAGTTATCAGGAATCACTTAAAAATGGAGGTGATGCTGGACCTGAGGCTGATGAATTGAAGACGAAATATCAGGACCTGCTCCTCGAGAATCTCGATTTACTTACGAGTGAACTAGCGAGAACAGAGAAGAGTGAGGACCCATTTGAGAAGCAGCTTCATGCACTCGCATCAGAAGCGCGCGAGATTTCGAAGGCTCTATCAATGTTTGTTGCATAAGATATATGAAAATTTCTCGCAACTGGCTCCAGACGTATTTTGATGCACCACTGCCCGACGTATCGGTGATTTCCGACGCCCTCACATTTCACGTGTTCGAAATTGATGGAGTTGAGAAAGTTGGTACCGACGACGTGCTTGATGTAAAAGTCACTGCCAATCGCGGGCACGATTGCTTGTCGCATCGAGGCATTGCACGCGAGCTCTCAGCGATACTACAGCTTCCGATGAAGCAAGATGTGCTTCGCGAAACGATATCGCTCGATCCAAAGAGCGACATGATTTCTGTGACCATAGAAAATCCCGCACTCTGCAATCGATATGTTGCCGGGTATATTCGCGGCGTGAAAGTCGGTCCATCGCCTGAGTGGCTGCGACTCCAGCTTGAAGCTATCGGTCAGCGCAGTATCAACAACATCGTTGATGCGACCAATTATGTGATGTTTGGCCTCGGGCAGCCGCTTCACGCATTTGATGCTGCTAAATTAAACGCTGGTACTTCGCCCTACTCGATTATTGTTCGCAATGCACGCGACGGAGAAAAGCTCGTCGGACTCGACGGCAAGGAATACGCGCTCTCGACATCAAATCTTGTCATCGCCGATGCTCATGCTCCTATCGGCATTGCCGGTGTGAAGGGCGGCATGGCATCCGGCATCGATGATACGACAATCGATATCATCATCGAGTCTGCAAATTTCGAAGGTACCTCGGTGCGCAAGACATCACAATCACTCAAGCTGCGCACTGATGCCTCAGCACGCTTCGAGCAGGGGCTCTCACCCGAATATGCGGGCTATGGCATGCACGCTGTCGTAGAGCTCATACAGAAGCTCTCCGGTGGTGAAGTTATAGGCTTTGTCGACCAATATCCGACACATGCCGAAATGACTGATGTACGCATTTCAACCACACGTATCAATGCGGTCCTTGGTTCTACCTTGAGCGACACAGATGTCGCTGGTGCCTTTGAGCGACTTGGCCTGCCATATACCCAAGAGAATGGAACATTCACCGTGCACGTACCATTCGAACGACTCGACATATGTATTCCAGAAGATTTAATAGAAGAAGTCGGACGCATCATTGGCTACGACAAAATCCTTCCCGTCAATTTACCAGTACTGGCAAAACCACTCGCGGTAAATCCGAATTTCTATGCGGCCGAGCAGGTGCGCGAGACGCTACTCTTGCAAGGTTATTCAGAAGTATTTACGAGTGCCTTTAGTGATACAGGTGAGCGAGTCGTTGCCAACAAAGTTGATGGCGTGCGCCCCTTTCTGCGAGCCAACCTCACCGACGGTCTCACCGAGGCAGTCAAGAAAAATATCCCGAACAAAGACCTTTTGGGACTCAAAGAAATAAAGCTTTTCGAGATTGGCACTATTTGGCATAAGGATAGTGAAGAAATTGTCGTCGCGACCGCAGGGGAGAAAGAGCCCACGTCACAAAATCCACTCCCGCTCTCAGAGGGCCACGCACAGTACGACAACACACTACTTTCAGAGACTCTGCGATACAAAGCCTTTTCAAAATACCCATACATCGTCAGAGACATTTCTTTCTGGTTGCCGACTGAGCAGCCGGCACCGGCATACAAAGAATTCGTTGACAGTACGTTCGCACAAGCAGGTAATGATTCTATACAGGTCTCGTTCCGCAAAGTCGATCAGTTTGAAAAAAATGGAAAAATGTCGCTCGCATTTCGTCTCATTTTCCAATCCTTCGAGAAGACCCTCACAGATGTCGAGGTCAATGCAATAATGGAAAAAGTCTCTGTTACGTTACGTGAGCGGGGATTCGAAATTCGATAAATAAACCAATTATACGACTTTCTTTTCACCTCTAAATCTGCTACAATACACGGACAAATATGGCTGCAAAAGAAACAAAAAAGCCCCGTGTAGAGGGGTCATATGGCGCAGCCGACATCACCGTTCTCGAGGGTCTTGAGGCGGTTCGCCGCCGTCCGGGTATGTACATCGGTACGACCGGTTCCGCCGGCCTTCACCACCTCATTTGGGAAATCTTTGACAACTCACGCGACGAGGCGATGGGTGGATTCTGCAACGACATTGAAGTCGCGCTGCTTCCAGGAGGACGCGTACGTGTTGCCGACAACGGGCGCGGCATCCCTGTGGAGGTCCATCCAAAGACAAAAGTTTCTACACTTGAAACCGTGCTCACCATTCTCCATGCGGGAGGAAAATTTGGCGGCGAGGGATACAAGGTCTCCGGCGGTTTGCATGGCGTAGGAGCTGCAGTGGTGAATGCACTTTCCGTCTACATGCGCGCCGAGGTACACCGCGATGGCGGACAGTTCGAACAAGAATATAAGATAGGCAAGCCAACAGGCAAGATCAAGAAGATTGGCTCATCGAAGCTTCATGGGACCATCATCACCTTCGAGGCTGATGGCAGTATTTTTCCTGATCGCGAACTCGATTGGGAGCTTATCGTTTCTCACATGCGCCAGCAGGCATACTTGGTCAAAGGCCTTCGTATCTCCATCATGGATCTGCGTCAGGTAGAGAAGGTCAAATCAGAAGACGTATTCTATCTTCGCGAATTAGCAATCGACGCACCGTCTGTCACGTTTTATTTCGAAGGAGGACTTCGCTCGCTCGTCGCATTCCAGAACCGCCACCAGACACCGGTCCATAAGACTATTTTCTATGTTGAAAAGGAGCAAGATGGTGTGCAGGTAGAAATCGCACTCCAGTATGTCGACGACATTACCGGTCGTATCTCAGCCTTTGCCAACAACATCTACAACGCCGAAGGTGGTACGCACATCACCGGCTTCAAGACCGCACTCACCCGCACGCTCAACAACCAGCTCAAGGCAAGCAAAGACACCGACAGCTTCACGGGTGATGACGTCCTCGAAGGCATCACCGCGGTTGTCTCGGTAAAGCTCCGCGAGATCCAGTTTGAAGGACAGACCAAGGGCAAGCTCGGCTCCGTAGAAGCACGCGGCGCGACAGAGAGCGTATTTGGCGAAGCATTTACGATGTTCCTCGAAGAGCATCCTGAGGAGGCGCGCAATATCTTGGGCAAGGCAACGCTCGCGATGAAGGCCCGCAAAGCCGCCAAAGCCGCCAAGGACAGCATTTTGCGTAAGGGCGCGCTCGACGGCATGACGCTTCCTGGTAAGCTCGCCGACTGTCAGACCAAAGACGCATCAGAGTCTGAGATATTCATCGTGGAAGGAGACTCAGCAGGCGGCACGGCCAAGACCGGTCGCGATCGCCGTATACAAGCGGTACTTCCACTGCGCGGCAAGATCCTCAACATCGAGCGCGCACGTATCGACAAAATGCTTGCCTCTGAGCAGATTAAGAATCTCGTCGTCGCTATGGGTACCGCTATCGGCGACATCTTCGACATCAACAAGCTCCGCTACCACAAGATAATCATCGCAACTGATGCCGATGTCGACGGAGCGCACATTCGCACACTTTTGCTCACACTTTTCTATCGCCATTTCCGTCCAATCATTGAAGGAGGATTCCTCTACATCGCGCAGCCGCCACTCTTTAAGATTAAGAAAGGGAAGGAAATTAAGTATGCCTATTCTGATGCAGAACGCATTGCCTTTATTGGTGTTGATACACCAATAGAGACAGAGAGTACTGAAGCCGAGCTTGCGGCAGATGAGGAAGAGACGGAAGACAAAAAGCGCGCGCCGAAGATTTCCGTCCAGCGATACAAGGGCTTGGGCGAAATGAACTCCGACGAGCTGTGGGAGACGACGATGGACCCAGCTCGCCGCATCCTTATGCAGGTCAGTGTCACTGATGGCCAAGATGCCGACTTCGTCTTCGACATGCTCATGGGCACCGATGTCCCTGCGCGTAAGTCGTTCATCCAATCGCACGCCAAGGAAGCGACACTCGACATTTAAAAATTGTCGTTCGGTGGCCGCTCTCTTTTTGAACCCGGATATTTTCCCCAGCGAAAATATCCTTAGGTTCGACACGAGGCCCCTCGAGTACGAGGGGACCAGGCCCTCGTGTCTGCACAGGTTCAAAAAGAGAGCCGCCACACTCACTCCGCTGGCTAAAAGAAAAGCCCCTTTCGGGGCTTTTTCTTTTTAATTCCTGGTGGAATTAGTTGGTGTACGGCTGGTAGTGAGGATATGAATCGTAGGACGTGTAGCCAGAGTTCACGGTGGAATTTACGGCTGGAGTGTATACCGTTGGCGTTGGATTGTATACATTCGTGTCGTACGTTACGCCTGCATTGTAGGTGCTGTTGGTACCGTTCATCCACTGTGATGCATAGTTGTTGGCCTGGTTTCTATCTCCGGCGTTCACGGTCACACTGAAGGTACCGCTCTCTGCCTGAGAGAAACGAAGCGTGTTCTGGATATGACTACCAGGAGCGAGGGAGGTCTGGAGCGCTGAACTATAAGGAGTGCCTGCCTGTGTTGGAAGCGTAGCATCGAAGGTGTAGGTTCCACTTCGAGTGCCACCGATGTTGCCGATATCGAAGACAACGACTCCGTTACCGTAGGCGTCTACTTGTGCTGAGACAATGCGAACCGAAAGGTCAGCAGGGGTCACCACGCGAGGAGCTGCAGTCGTTGTTGTGGTCTGTGCGGGAGTTGCAGTTGTTGTAGGCTTTGTCTGCGTTGCGACAGCCGTTGCAGAGCCCGGATGAATGGTCATGGTTGCATTTCCCTGTACTTGAGTGCCAGTAGTTGGCACAAAGACGATTGAGAAAGGCACATCGACTGCAGAATTCCCCGAGATGAGTGGAAGAATATCAGCAGAGTTGTCGGTGGACTTGAGTGTGTATGCTGCACCGCAGGGGATACCACTTGCAGTATTCTTTGTCGTGTCGATTGAGGCAAACTCAACACCACTCTTACATTGATAGAGGAATGCATAGGAGCCACTCACTGCAGTCGTGTATTTCCACGAGATTGCTACAGGAGCACCTGATGTTGCATCCTTTGGTGCGGTGACGGTGACGGTCGGTGCGCTAGTAGGGAAGAGGGATGATACCCAATTACCACTAAGCTGTGCGACATGCACCAATCCCCAGACAATAATAACGACAAGAATAATAAGTCCAATAATTGCTAAAATATTTGAGAGCAAGCTTGGCTTCTCTCCACCTACATGTGCGTGATCTGACATAGGCGCTATTGTCTCATATATAAATCGCTTGTCAAGTCCTCAGTATTGACAAATTAACATATTTGAGTTATCATTCCAGTATCAATTTATGACCCCTCATACGCCAAATCTTCGCTCATCTCAAACCAAAAAGGCCCCTTTGCCGGTCTTTTTTGCTGCTGTGGTGATGCTTTTCTTTTGTACGATGTCGGCTGCCGACTCTGTTGGATTTGTGCCGGACTACATCGATGGCACCACACCGGCAGCTTCTGATGTCTCAACTTCTGCACAATCAGGTGACTCAAGTGTGGCACTTTCGACTCTTCCTAATCTTGGAGTAACCAATCCCGCATCAGTCACACCAACCGCAACTCAAAGTAATGTCGAACCAGTCCGCATCATCATTCCTGCCGGCAATATCAACTTGCCGGTCCAAAACCCGACCACGACCGACGTCGACGCACTCGATGCGCTCTTGAAGCAGGGTCCTGCGCACTTCATCAACTCCGCCAATTTGGGCGAAGCTGGCAACCTCATCATCTTTGCACACAGCTCTCACTTGCCGGTGGTCATCAACAAAATGTTCCAAGCATTCAACAATATCCCGAAGCTCAAAGCAGGGGACTCGATTACCCTTGTGGGTGAAGACGGTAAGAACTATCTCTACTCTGTTGTCTCAGTCGTGAAGGCGAGCGTCAACGACGGCACTACTATCGACACCTCGGCCCTCCATGGCACCAACCTTACGCTTGTCACCTGCGACACGCTCACAGGTGTCTCCGCGCGCTTCGTCCTTAGTGCTACGTTCATTGGCGTTTCCGATTAAGCACCCCCAAATGAAGTGCAGTAGGAGCCCTTGCAGAGCGCAATGACTCTGCCATAATGCTCTTATATGAGTATGGAGCGAGCATATCGGATGAGAAGCGCACATACTGAAGTGTCTGAGCGTGAGAGTATCAAACATCCGGTTTCAGGCGACGCCATGGAACTCGGAGAATACGACCGTTCACTTGCTGATATCTTGCACGACAAAGAAGAGCAGGATTTGTTTATCAATCGATATCTGTACGACTCAAATCCAGATGAGGCAAAGGAAATCGCCGAATCCTTGGCTGATGGGATTATATTAACTCCAAAACAAACCAAACTGCTCGAAGATGTTCGAGAGAAATATAATTTGCGTTGCGCACAGATTGAGAAAATTCAAGAAGGGATGACACCTGAGGAACTCATACGTGTCGGTGATTTGGATCCACGCATTAAGGAAGTTATTGGAAAGGTTGGCGCTGAAAAGGCAACTGAATTATTGAGTACACAATTTCAAGAACTAGCACTCACAGACAGTAAGGCTTTTAATCGCATTACCAAATCATTACAGGCACTGCATGGTATCAATACCGGTCCTGCAGCAGCACGACTTGATCATGATATTTCTGAATCACTCAACGATCTTCATATTTCAGAAGATGCCTATACTGAGGCTACACGTGAAGGTAATTCATCTAAAACCCAAGAGAACTTACAAAAAATCGTAGCAGAGCAGTTTGGCTTTTTCCGCAAATCAGTTGACTTCGTTACGGGAGGCGGACTTTCCCATCGTGGTGCGCGAGAGCTCAACATGCAGTTTCAAGAGCAACAGAAGCTTTTGGCGGAATGCGACAAGCATCGAACCGCAATCGGTAAGGTCTTGCGTGGGACTCTCAATCACGATGTCAATCTTGCGATGCAAAAGTACATGCTCGAGGGTGGTGAAATCAAAGATCATCAACCGAAAGAGACTATTGAGACTCTTGCAGACTATAAAAAGATGAAGGACCATGTGCAAGGTATGTCGAGTCGATGGGAGAAGTATAAGACTGATGAAAAAAAGCGTCTCAACAATGTGAAAGATTGGTCACAACAAACCGCCGCATTTGAAGACATGAAGGAGCGATTTGCAAACAATGAAATGCAAGATCAGCGTAAACAAAAAGCTCGCGGAACCCTCGCGGCACTCTTGGCGCTCCTTTTCAATTGTCGTACCAAAGACACTATTAAAGATGAGCTCAAATAATAATCTATGACCACACAAGAATTACTCATCGAGGCAGAGCGCATCGCAGAGACGGGCGACATGAAAGTGCTCGAGCGCTTCATGCTGGATCGTTTTGAAGAACTGCCTGAGGACGTACAGGGTCAACTTCTTCTCAATATGTATGCCGAAGCAATAGAAGGGGAGGCAGGAAAAGTAGCAGTCTCTCAATTGCAGATAGAGGGAATGGATGCGCTCAAACAAATAGGACAAGCCGAGCAGGAATTGAAAGCAGTGTAAAACGAACGCTCTTGCGCAATGCATTGACAATTTCATATTTTTAGGCTATACTATCTCTAGTCTAAAACATTCACAGAAGGGTTAGAAAAATGAAAGCGAACTCACTATTCGGCATTGCATTATTGGTGTGCACCGGAGTTTTTGCCGGTGAGTCCGCTCGGGCTCAGGAGGCATCTATCTACCGCAACGATTATCGGGTGATTCCACCACTTGGTGCGGACCATCCGGAGCAATTCAGGCCATACTTGGCCTATCGGCAATCGCCTCAACAAAGGCGAATTGACATGACGTTTGAGAAAATCCTTGAACCAATCATTCGGCAGTCGAGGCGTATTGTTGCGCCGCAGCTGCCAAACTGTGTGAACGGAGTCACAACAACCGTCCAGACGCAAACTAACTTTTGTTGCAACGACAACTTACCGGAGGGATTCCATGTCACCAGAGAATAAAACATCAGGTTCGGCCATTGGGCAAGGATTTCAATTTGTGGTAGGTATGATCTGGGCAATAATCGTTATCTTTTGGGTCTTGCCACGGATAGTTGTGATCCTTTATGACTTCGGTGTCTCGTCGACCGAATATCCGACACGATACCAAGCCCCAATGACTGCCCCCTACTGGGCTCCACGGGCGGCACCAACTCAGCACTGGAGCGATCCAAACGCTGACAATGTCCCACCGGGATTCCATGTCACGCGCCAGTGAAAAGCACGTGAATACAGCTCTTTTTATCAATCGGCGGACCCTTGTGGCCCGCCGATTTGTTTATTGGGTGGGTATTGACAAAAGTCGATTTATACTATATTATACTAGGTAGCAAATAAACAACTTTTGGAGGCCGACATGGCTGATCATACGGACGGAACACCTCGTGGACTTTGGTATCTTCTATTGCATAACCGTGTCCATCGGTCGTGGCGGCAAAGAGTGGTCCACTGGGGATTCATGACATCACTCTTGATGGTCGCTTTGATGTTCTTGGACATCTTAGCTCCGTCGATTCTCTGGCCCTGGCGCTACTGGATTGGGATGATTTACATCATGTTCCAGCTCGCCGAAATCGTGGCGCGCGATGCACTCGATATGTCGGAGGTGATGGAAGATCATATCTTCTCATTCATCCCGGCAATGCTAGGGCTCCTGCTGTTGGTGATGCATTGGACCGGACGTGGCTTGTTCACCCTGGAAGGCATCTCGACGATGTGGTTCTGGCTCGTCATCGCATGGACCGACTTCATCTTCGGTCTTGCGATCTCGATGCGGATTCTTTCGACTCCGTATCGCAGGGAAGAGACACCAGCTCCACACTGACCCAAAAACAGCTCATTTCCAAGACCAAAAGAGCGGGACCACAAATCCCGCTCTTACCTATTGGAGGGACTTGACAAATGCCGTATATCTGCTATACTATACCCAGATTTGATGGAGAGAAAATTTCTATCAAACCCGTATTGACTGAGGGTTATCAGGCAAATTGATCTATCACATATGGAGAGAATAAATGACAAACACAACCGTTGATCACGACGTGAATTTCAAGCGCCATCATTGGCATTGGGGTCTCATGATTTCACTTCTTGCAGTCGGCTTAATCGCCGTCACTGGATTTGAACTCGGTGGTGGCAAGGTTCGTCTGGTAGACGGAACTGCCATCGTCACTGAACCGACCTTGGGTGAACTCAGCAACGAACTCAACAAGCACGTCACCTTCATTGCTGCCGATGGCACGAAGAAGGAAGTGATTGTTCAGGAAGCTGCTGCGCCCAACGGCCAATTTGCGACTACCACTGATGGCTTCGGCCCTGATGGCAAACTGCAGCGCAACCTCACGCAGTCGGATCGTTACGATCCGATTGACAGGCTCGGCGCACAACTGGAAAAGAGCACCTCGATGCTCTCAGATGCTATCAACAAGACTAACCAGTCTGTGGCGACGGTCTCTGGCCAGGTGCAAGCAGTTGCGGGTGATCTCTCGTCTGTAAAAACAGACGTTGCATCACTTGGCACTCGCGTGACAGCATTGGAAAAGCAACCGGTGGTTGTGGCTCCAGCTCCTGCACCAGCTCCGACAGTGGCACCTGCCATCAAGGATGTCCCAGTGACTGATGCCAGCCCTGCTCCGGCCGCTGATGCAAATCAGCAGGTAGCCGCGGCGGACACGGAAGTTGTCGTTCCCAAAGGCTTCCATGTGTCGTCGATGGGCGATACTGCGAATCAGGCCAAAGCACACACGTGCGCTGGCAAGGTTGTACCCGACATGAGCGCCACGCCAAAGATTACCGGCCAAAAGGACTCGATGGGCAAGCTCATCAAGTTCTATCCGAATCATTGTGTTGCATCGTAATCACGCTCTCTACAAACTCGTGGCGGGGGACAAAAAATCCCCCGCCACAAACTTCTTTGCAATCTATTTCTTGCATATATCTGTCACATCGCGAATCATCGCTATCTGACAGACCTATACAAGGTCATAACAAACAACAACGGAGAATGCAGATGTTGTTAAAGATCTTTAAATCGGTGGCCGTTGGTGCCGTACTGGCATTGATGACCCCACAAAAGCTAATGGCAGAAGATGCAACCAGTTGCACATCAGGTGTAGCATGCCAAGTCCTGCACGCAGGACATGAGCGCGGTCGAATACCGGTATCATGTGTCAGTATTCCTTTTGAAAAGAAGGGGACTGGCCAGATTGCGATGTTCGTCCTGCGGCACTATTCGCCAGACCAGACCTTGAACGATCAGATTGCCGAACCAGGCAATCTCATCTTCCAGGACTCAAAAATTACTGGTCCTCAAGATAACTTTTGCCGAAATGCAAAGAAGTTTGTCGGTGCTGGTGTGGTCGTTTTGTGCGACAAGGAGAACGGCAACGGTTGGATTAAGGGCGAAGCACTTGCCCTTACCATCCAGAACGGTCGACCACCCCAAAATGGTCGCATCCATGTCGGAATCTTCTGATCTTTCCTCAAGGGCACGAATAATCCAATCGTGCCCTTGTCTATTGGTAGCTATTGACAAATCCATTTGGTCTGATATAATGGGTATATTAAAAGGTTGAAATTAGTAAGTGTATTAGCGTAAATAAAAACAATTATGACGAAAATTACAAGTATTCAAAGTCGAACAGCCGTGCTTCTTCCACTGTTTGTATTGCTTATAACAGTTGGTAGTTTTGCGACACCTCATGCAGTCTTTGCACAAGAGGACTACGGTTACACCGGAGTATCTGATTACAGCGGTGATTACGGTTCTTCTGCAGACACCTGTTGCAGTGATTACGGTTATACCGGCGTCTCACCGGATACTACTGACTACGGTTATACCGGAGTTGCAGCTGATACTACCGATTACGGTTATACCGGCGTCGCATCTGACTACACGGATTACGGATACACTGGAGTTGCAGCTGATTACACTGACTACGGTTACACAGGAGTGAGCCCAGACTACTCTTACACAACCCCAACCTACAGCACGACTCCTTCGTACTCATATGGTGGATCATGTGGATGTTCAACTCCATCGTACTCGTACTCAACTCCTTCCTACTCATCCAATGTCTACACGACTCCAGGTACGGGCTATGTATCGACTCCTACGTACACCTACGTCGCACCTACCGGTGTCCAACAGCAACAGCAACAGCAAACAACGACTGCTCAGCCAATCATCATCAACAACACCAATACCAACACGAACAACAATCCAAATACCAACACGCTTACCAATTACGCTCCGGTCACGCCAGTTGCTGTAGCACCAGTGCAGTACCCTGCAAGCTACGTGTACCCAACGTACCAGCCTACCTACCAGAACCCACTCTCATGCAGTATCTACGCATCACAGAACGTAACCTCAGCTGGTATGCCTACGACACTCTCATGGAATTCAGTAGGTGCCTCAAGTGCATATCTCTCTGATGGTATCGGATCTGTCACTACCAACGGCACACTCGTCGCTCGTCCAAGTAACTCAGTCAACTACGTCCTTACGGTCTACGGATCACAGGGCAATCGTGCAACCTGTAACGTAACAATCTCTGTCGGTGGTTCTTCGGTCTCACTTACACAGATCCCTTACACAGGCTTTGATTTCGGACCAGTCGGTAACTCAATCTACTGGGCAGCAATCCTCGCCTTCGCAGTCGCTGCAGCGTACCTCTTGGTCTACTACCGCGGTGGTGCATTCGCACTCGCAACGGAAATGGTTCGTGGCCGTTCAACATTCCGCCCAGTGACATTCACTGATAAGCCAGCTGCAGCAGTCGCTCATGAGGCACCAGTGACTTCTATTGCTCCAGTCGTGAACGCTCGTCTCGCATCGGTTGCTCAGAGTTTCTCTGGACTTCCAGTTGCAGAAACTCGTCGCGCTACGTCTGATGCAATGATCGTCTCTCATGCAAAGGGTACTGAAGCTCCTCGCATCATCATCACTCGCGAATAAGTAAAAGTTGCCGCCGCCCGCGCTTGTCGCAAGACAAATAAAGCCTCCAAACTGAAAGTGCACAGAACGCTTACCCTCGGGTGAGCGTTTTGTGTTTGTGATGAATTCATTGACCCTTCATTCTGGGTGTGGTACAGATGGTGTAGTCGTCCCATATCTTTTCACGGAATAAGCCGTAGAAAGGGGATTTATGGTCACAGTTCGAACATTTTAGAGGAGAACATCATGATTCGAATGCTCCCAATCGCAGTATTGTCGTTGGTGTTGATGGGTACTGCAAGTGCCCAGGCACAGTGTGGATGTGGTATTGTCACTCATCACGTGGTGCGACTTGTCGCAAATGCGTGGGTAACGGGCCCGTGTCCGACCGGCGGGTGGAATATCACTGCCAATGTCTATGGCTTCGACCGCATCAACCCGAAGGCAGGACGTTGGATGCGTGTCGGACAAGGTGTCCACGTGTATCCCGATGGTTCGTTTACTATCGTTCGTTGAACGAAATGTCTGGAAGGCGACAAAAACCGCCTTCCAGACAAACCTTCTTTACCTAGTTATCAACTATTAATAAGTTATTATTTTGGACATTGTTATGAATACGAAATTGATTTCTTTTAGAACTATTTGCATCGCGCTCGGCTTTGCATTTGTTATCGGTCTTGCTTTCTTGATGCCTGTTATGAAAGCACATGCTCAAATGGGATCCGACGGATCTGCTGATAGTGGCTGTGGCTGCGACACCTCGTCATCCGGAAGCGGTAGTGGTTATGGGGGAGGCGGTGGTAGTAGTTACAACCCTCCGACATACTCATGTCCAGCTGGCACGATTGGTACGTATCCAAACTGCCAAACATATAATCCTCAGTGCCCAGCAGGTACCACGGGCGTTTATCCTAACTGTCACGTCCCAAATCCTGTCTGCCCAACAGGTACCACAGGAACATATCCAAACTGCGTAGTCCCAAATCCAGTGTGTCCAGCGGGTACGACCGGCACGTATCCAAATTGTCAGATCCCTACACCGAACTGCCCAGCAGGTAGTACTGGAACGTATCCAAACTGCCAGTATCCAAATCCTGTCTGTCCTTCGGGAACATCAGGTGTGTATCCAAACTGCGTGATTCCAACTACCGCAGCACCGATTACAATCAACAACACGAACACCAACACGAACAATAATCCAAACACCAACACGCTCACCAATTACGCTCCGGTGACAACGACAACTGGCGGTGGGTATCAGTACCCAACGTATCCAATTGTGTACTCCAACAACCAGCCTTCGTATGTAAATACATACACTGGTTACAATAACGGATATAATTACGGGTACAATTACAACACTCAGCCAACTTCCTACCAGTACGGTAATTACAACAACTACAACACTGGTTACAATGGCTATAACTACAACAACTACGTAGCGCCAGTGACGTACAATTACCCTCGCTACCAGCCGGCAACGTACGCTTCTGCAGTTACTCTCACGCAGATCCCATACACTGGCTTTGATGGCGATCTCGCGTACTGGGCTTCTATCGTCGCTCTTGCGCTCTCCGCAGCATTGCTCCTCATGTACTACCAAGGTGGTACCTACGTGATGATGAACGGCTTCATCGGCAAGATCGCACAGAAGATCGATGCAGTGCGTGGTGTACACCTTGCGTAACAATCTCGCAGATACCCTCAGTGATATCTGACAAAAGAGCGGCATCAGCCGCTCTTTTGTTTTAGATCTTCTTAATTTACCGAGGTCGGTCCTCTGCAGTACCTGTGGATAACTGCAGAGGACCGACCTCTGCAGTTGAGAGTTGGGAGAGGGACTAGGAGCGGGACTTTATTTCTCCTGAGAGCCTGGTGATGATGTCAGCGATAGGAAGCGCACCTACTTTGCCATTATCGCGGCTTTCGAGGGTTGCTGTAGAGTCGGTAATCTCCTGGTCGCCAACGATGATGGTGTAGGGGACTTTGAAGAGCTTCGCCGCGCGGATGCGCTTGCCGAGGGAGTCAGAGTTGTCGATCTCAGCGCGGATACCGAGAGTCTTAAGCTCGGTAAGGATCCCTTCGGCATAGGCAGAATGCTTTTCTGAGACAGGAAGAATGACTGTCTGTACTGGAGAAAGGAACAGCGGAAGATTGCCAGCAGTGTGCTCGAGCAAGACCGCAGTGAAGCGTTCAATAGATCCCATGATGGCACAGTGGATCATCACGATGCGCTCTTTCTCGCCCTTCTCGTTGGTGCAGGTGAGGTCGAAGCGCTCTGGCTGATTCATATCGAGTTGAATAGTTGCGACCTGGTGCTGGCGGCCCATGGAGTCTGTCGCCATGAAGTCGAGCTTCGGTCCGTACATTGCAGCCTCGCCTTCGGCTTCGAAATAATCAGCATTACGCTCTTTGGCGATGGAGCGAAGTGAGTCTTCAGCGTTTTTCCAAATCTCTGGCGTACCGAGGTACTTTTCCATTTCCTTTGGGTCATGGAAGGAGAGGCGCACGCGAAGCTTGAATCCAAAGGTGGAGTAAAAGGTATCAACGATGTCCCAAATTTTGAAGAATTCGTCGCGGACCTGGTTGTGGCGACAGAAGACGTGACTGTCGTCTTGGGTGATGGAGAGCACGCGCGTGAGGCCGCCGAGCTCGCCGGACTGCTCGTCGCGATAGACCGTAGTGGTCTCGGCATAGCGCTGCGGCATCTCACGATATGAGTGCGGCTTGCGGTCAAATATCTGCGTGTGGTGTGGGCAGTTCATCGGCTTCAAGGCGTATTCCTTGCCTTCGCGAGTGGTGATGCGGAAGAGCTCGTCGGAGAACTTGGCCCAGTGACCGGACTTTTCGTAGAGGTCTTTCTTGGTGATGTGTGGAATGGTCACACGCTGATAGCCGTGCTTTTCGCGAAGCTCCCAGATGTATCCATCGAGCGCGTTGCGCAAGATGGTTCCACGTGGGGTCCAGAGGGGAAGTCCGGCACCGACGAGTTCCGACGTAAGGAAAAGGTCGAGCTCCTTGCCTATTTTGCGATGATCGCGTTTGATTGCCTCT